>Ga0114981_10000421_pt1 | contig 27633 bp, 44 predicted proteins | sample S_140806_MF_Meta_FD_87028 | JGI IMG/M metagenome (GOLD analysis project Ga0114981, IMG submission 87028) | Freshwater microbial communities from Lake Simoncouche, Canada to study carbon cycling - S_140806_MF_MetaG | ecosystem: Environmental > Aquatic > Freshwater > Lake | place: Lake...
AGCCTCACCTAAACGCGGAGCACCTAGGCAATCAACATGAATGAACCGTTTTTTAAGTCTTATCTTCTTGGTCGTAATTTTCTGCTTGAAGATATCAAAAACCTTACCAATCCAGAGTTAGACACTCTGGACATTGAAACCATGGCTGCCCTTGAGGAAGCGCGGTATCAGTACGCACGAATTGATGACAAAACTACGGCAGAAGCCGGACCAGTGTTTGCCCGCATGAAAATTGCAGGTTATTTTCAAGCTGCTATTAAACGTGAGTTGAATTCAAATGACTGATCTGGTCAACCATCCGCCGCATTACACCGACGGATGCATCGAGTGCATCGACGCAATCAAAGCGCAACTGACACCAGAAGAGTACATAGGCTACCTGAAAGGGAACATCGCCAAGTATGTCTGGCGTGAGCGCTATAAAGGCGAGCTAGAATCACTTAAGAAGGCACAGTGGTATTTGAATCGACTTATCGGCAACTTAGAACCATGAGCGCACCATTCCTGAACTGGCTTGAAAACTGCGCTGTGCGTTTTCTGCTGTCTAGTCCACGGGTTGGCTTTGTTGCCGTCAAACACCACAGCTTTAACCACATGTACGTTGTGCAAGACGCAACGGACAAGCAGGTTGACGCCATTATGCAGGAGCTAACTGAGCAACCAGAACCGCTATCGATGCAACTGGAACGGTTGTACCACGAGCCTGCTTACGGCGAAAGCGAATGATTGTTCTTTACAGCGGCAGAGTAATTGTTGAGCGCTTGAGGCTGTCAGATAACTGGCGGGCAAAAATTCGTTTGCCGGGTCGCCCTGAAACAATTCTTGATCTCTGTACGCCAGACGTACGAGAGGCGTACATCCGAGCGCAGTATCACTATCTGGCACTACGCAAAAACCAATCAATCGAAGAAATTGAATCCGAGTTTCATGGCAAAGCTAAATGCTGGTCTTGCATCCATTGGTTGCCACGCGGTAATGAATGCAGCCTTGGATTCCCTGAGGCACGGCAGAATGGGGGGCGCTTTGCCGCACGCTGCGGGTTGTACAACGATGGAAAGGAAGGTGCTGGAACGAATGGAGCGGGGTGAAGGCCGCTGGATTGAGTTGCTGGATCACAATTTTGGCGAGGAACCGGTCTATCGGGCTTGCGGTCAGAACGGCGCCATTTGCAGGTATACCAACGACCTTTGGCAAGCTGAGATTTATGTGCAGTACTACTGAGTAGTACCAAGCCAGGAGTCGATGGCCTCTTCGCGGGTCAGACTGTAAAACTCTTGGGCACGAAACCACTCGCGCCAATCACGGTGCCCCTTGCTGCCATTGCAGGTGATGCAAGCGCCGCATAGGTTCTCTGGTACGGTTAACCCACCAAGCACCTTTGGGATGATGTGGTCCAGGGTGGCGCTGCGGGGTCCAAGCTGCTCGTTGCAGTAAGCGCAACAGTAATCACTGCGGAGCAGCACGGCATCACGCCACCGCCGCTTCGCCTCCTTCCTCGGAATCAATGTCGTCCCGTCGATTTGATGATCCACTGTTGGCATCTGGCAGGGGAAACATTTCAATCTCAAGCGACAGCAGATCATCCTCGTTCTCAATGAACTCAGTGATCCGTGCGTACATGTCTGCTGGCAGCTCCTCGGGGTCAGTCTCCGAACGAACCACCACCAGGGCAGTGATTTCGAACAGGTATGACCGCACGAAGCAGTAGCCGCTGTTCCCACGTTAGCCAAGACCCATGATCATGAAGAAATGCAACAACCTATCGACACGCGCTGTCTGTGGTGTATTGTGTTTGTACGGGAGGCGACTCCCGCCATCAAATCAAATCCAATGAACATCACAACCGCTTCAACCAAGGCCGAGATCATCGATGCATCCTGCGAGCTGATCGACACCCAAGCCGAGCAAATCAACGATCTGAAAGAGCGCCAACTGATCCTCTGGGCCATCGTTGGCATCCTGTCCGTGTTGCTTGCATTCGGCGCCTAACAACCACGGGGCGCTTCGGTGCCCTTTTCATTACCACCTAATCAAATGACCTACTATCGCTGCGAATGTCTTGCTGAAGATCTGATCAACCGCTACATCGCACCCAAGACTGGCTGGGACAAGATCAAAGAAGAAGACTTCCAGCGCCTTGCTGACCTAATCTCTGACAAAGGCGCATGGGCAGGCTTTTGCATGGTCAAAGCAATCAGCAGCTGGATCGACTAATCATGAACTACGCACTTCAAATCCACAACGTCCAAGTGGGTCCATTCATGACCCACATTGCTGCCACGGTCTATGCCGAGCAAAACGGCCATGACAACTACCAAATGATTGAACTGTACGATCCAGCCGAAGCCGGTGGCATAATCGCGCAGCAGCTAGAGGTTGAAGTCACGGCGCAGTCCATTATTGACAAATGGAGGTATTAATCAATGACTAACCAACACCCAATCACCCCACCGCCTGAGCTGGTGCAGCAGTGGGCAGACATGTTGAGCCACCGATCAGACCATGCCGTGTTCAGCCTTGCCGCCCGCTGGGGCAGCGACCAGGAGCTGGAGGCGTGTTGTATGTGGCTAAGCCGTGAGGTCAGTAATAGTGGTTGGGAGTTGCGCAACCAACTCCGCATCGCCCGCCGCCCCAAGCCGCCGAGCTTAAAAGAGCAAGCGCTGGAAGCATTGGGCGCAGACGGATACTCCATGCTTGCTGGAAAAAAGTTTGAACCCGTTCAGCTAAAGATTATCCGCCGCGCACTGGAGGCATTGCCCAATGATTAACACTCGCATGATCCAAGCGTTTGCCGTTGGCTTTCTTTGTAGTCCACTCACCTGGATAGCAATTCATCACTTACTGAACTACAAACGATGACTAACCTCTCCCCCACCGCGCAGGCAGTGCTGGATGCTTACGGCGATTTTGAAGCTGCCAACGTCGATGCCATGGCCGCCGCTCTTCGCGCTGCTGCTGGCTACATGTTTCCCAACGACACAACTCAGCAGTGTTATGACCGCATTCTTGCCATCGCCGCCGAGCTGGAACGGCAATAATTTACTTCAACCCTTGCTCGCCGTAACGCCGAGATCAGCGTTGTAGCGGCCAGTTTGGGCGTATGTGCGTTCTGGGGTGCCGGACACCAAGATGAATTTCATTTGCCCAATCCGCATCCCAGGCCAGATCGGCAGCGCATTCAACCGCCTGCTGTTCTTTAGTTCCATGGTCAGCCGTGATCCATACCAACCGGGATCACACCAGCCAGCCTCAGCGTGATCCCAACCATCACGGGCACGGCTTGACTTGAGCACAAACTGTGCGCCTACATAATCAGGCAGGTGAAAGATTTCCCTTGTTTCAGCAAGGAAAAATTCACCTGGTTTAATCCAGTACGGCTGTTCTTCGTTGTAGTTATGAATGCCGGTGATCTCCAGTTCACGGGTGCCGGTAACTTCGATCATGATCCGATCACCAAGCGTTACATCTAGTGATGCTGGATTGAGGTGTGCCTCGACGTAAGGCGTGACCATTTGCCGCTTTTGGCAGAGACGGCGGATCTCAAAATCAGGTAATAGCACTGATAAAAATTAGACGCACCGCAGCCTAAGCGATGATGCACCATCCTGAGTTGGGTCCATCCACCATCCAGCGTGGTTCCCACGTTTTGTAGTCGTAGTGCTGCTTGGCACCAAAGGTGCTGCCATATTCGCCTGTAGCTACGTTCATGGCGCCCCATGGGTCGTGGACGATGTAGGAGCCGCGCTGGTTGTCATAGCCGATGATGCACAGCCAGTGACCGCCACCTGATGGTGCTGAGGCACTGCCATGGTGCAGCAAGCCAGCAGGCACCGGCTTACCTGCATCGATTTGCTGCTGCACTAAGGCACGATTGCCGTTGGTTTTGAAACGTGCTGAAACGCCATAGTGCTGCAACGCTTTAATCTGGACCGTCGAGTTGGTCGTGTCGCCGATGGTAAACACAGTTTTGATGTATTCATCATCCGAGTGGATCACACCCGGCTTGAGCGTCATCAGCAGCATTGCGCAGCTTGAGCTAAAGCACGTCCTCCAGGCGTCGCGGTAGTTATCCCGCTGGCTTTGGTACGGCGTCGGCAGTGGGTTGGTTGATGACTGTTTACCAGTCTGACTCCAGGTCTTAAACCACGCCTGCTCGCGGCCAAGAATATGCGGATTAACTTTGTTTATCGCTTCCTCCAGTTCGCTGATCGCCGCCATCTGATATGGCAGACCCTTGTAATACTTACAGATGTCAAGCAGCTTAATGCCAGTCATTTATTGTCCAAGGTGATTGAATGCGCATCTCACCGCCAAGATCGCGGCTATCGCCTGTTTGCAACTCATCATTAACCGGCTGCTCAGTGTAGATCGGCTTAGGTTTCTGGAGTTCGATCTCGCGGTCAATGACGGCTGCAGCCTCAGCTACAGCAACATCAATTTTGGCGGGCAGCGTTGTCTCGAACTTCTTGCGTGCGATGTACCGCTGTGCCCGCTCAAAATCAGAGCGTGTGTCGAACGTCCAGATCAGCCCTTTTTTGGCTTCAGTGACCGCAGAATTTGAAACACCAGTTGAACGATGCTGTTTGCCTTCCACTTGGGATTGAGGCCGATGATCTCGGATGCGGCTGCAACAGCAATCCAGAAGATCGGATTGGCAAGGATAGCTTCCATGACTGGAAAAGGTGGTTTTGCCCAGCTTAGCGCCGCATTTCCAGCTTGATCAAGCGGACATCATGATCCATAACCTTATCTTCAACGTCACCGATTTTTTTTTGGATTAACTGCTGATTGCTGAGCACGTCATCCAGTTTGGTTGGGACCGTGTAGCACAGGTAGAAAATGCCAGCGCCAGCACTGCCAACTGCCAAGACGACGATACCAGCCAATGCTTCCTGACGAACCCCGCGCCAGAACCCTGGTTGTGGTTCAGGGGTTGACACGGCAGGCAGCTCACTGACCGTATTTTAACAATTGCTAAGCTTCCTGGTAGATGAAGGTGCTGTCCTCGTACATCAGGGCATCGGAGTCCTCGGTCAGGATGTACTCCGTTGCTGCTGGCGTTGCGGCACCACCGCTCAAACTGGTCTTGATGCTTGGACGCAGTGAGCGCTTAAGGCTAGTGCGTAAATTTGCAGCCATTAGCCTGCGCCGATTATGGTCGCGACAGATGGGCTACCACCGTTAATGGTGACCAACCGCAACCGTGCGTAATTGACTGGACAACCACTTAAGCAATAACCAGTGGTGCCATTGGTCAAGATTGTATAGTCAGCATTGTCTTGGTTAAGGTTAAAATAATCAACGCCGTCAAGGCTGCCTTCAAATCTGACTACAACGCTGGTGCCGATCGAAGCAACTGTGACTTGATATGTGATTGCTTGAGCGCCGTAGCTCAGTCCGTTCTCGGTTACGCCAGTAGAGGTAAGCGTATCCAACACTGCAAACTGCCGTGATTGAAGCCTTTCGTCTGCGGATGGCATGGTTTTAGACGCTTTACGGTAATTCTATGGTATCAGCCTTCCAGCAGCAGGATGTCCAGATCCTCTAGCGCGGCGACCCTGGCTTGCAGTGCAGAAAATTCCGCAGCAGTTGGGACGGTCGTCCACGTTGTTGCGAAATCAGCGCTTGAGGTTTTGGTCAATACCTGAGTGGTCGTACCACCAACCGGCAGACCAAGTGGTGCAGGGGTTTGGACAATGACTGTACCATTAACTTCTGTAACAACTACTGAGGTCATGCCGTGTAACCCTCGCTGATGTAAACGATGCCTTCTAGATAATACTCTTTGATATTGGATGGATTGGTGAGCAGCACGTCGTAAAATGCCTCATCAGGTAATGTTGCTGTTTGAACAGCGGTCAATGCAATGCTGACTGATCCAACACTGCGGTTGGTATAGGTAACGGTGAAATCGGCATATTTTGTGGTGCGGGTTTGATTCCATACCTGCGCTGCAACTGTCCAACTGGTCAGGTTGATTGGTGTACCAGAACCATCTTTGAATTGCAACGCAATGTAATAATCCGCCCGACGTTGCAGGCTGATGTTGTACGTGCCTGGTGCTACTGCCATGAGGTCAGTCTAGCCTTTACCCTGACCACGGCGCTTCTTACGGCCATGGTTGGGGCGCGACCGTTTGCCTTGACCTTGATTGGTCAGTTTTGGAGCACCCGGCTGGTGGGTGATGTGTGACGCACCAGCCTTTGCGCGTACTGCCATGGCTTACCAGGGGACGCCAGCAGCCTTGGTGGGGTTGCGCTGCTCATCGAGCTGGGCTTGCAAAGCAGCTTCTACCTCGGCCACCTTGTCAGCGCCAAGTGCTTCCTGTACCCAAGACACCACTTCGGCCTCGGTGAGGTCAGCAAAGGGGATCAGGTTGTCGGGACGCTCAAAACCGATGGACCCGTACGCAGAAGAGGTGTAGGTGTCATCCTTGGCGTCCACGGTGTAGTGGGCGGTAAACACAAAACCGTCAGCAGTTTCACGCTCAAGCTGAGCAATCTTCCAGGTGGTAGTAGTCACGGGTGCAGCGGTAGCCATTGGTTAGAAGGTGTGATGAGAGTGGTAATTATTCAGCCCAGGCAGCAGTAGCAACAGCCGCCACTTTGGGGTCTTCGTTGGTTAGGTCTGCATCCTTCTCCAACACATGACGGTGATAGGAAGTGGACAGCACCACGTCATCTTCTAGGACGCGGGTGGCCTGGCGGACCTGGATAGCACCAGATTCCAGGACTTCGATTTTGTCGACGACGACTTCTTTGATGAGAGCCATTTTTAGGAACTGCCGACTGGCAGGAACGGGTTTGGATGGGTCGTAGTTTTAAGCCGGGTTGCGGGCTTTGTTATTAGTTACGGTAAACAGCAGAGATTGTGATTTCCGTATTGGCTCTTGCGTAAGGAGCAGATGAGGCTCCAGTTTGACCAGTCCCAAAAGTAATGCGGAACACACTTCCCGTAACTCTGCCAATGAAACTGGACATTACGGCACCAGTATCTCCGTTATAGAAAAATACGCTTCCGGCGGATTCACCACTATTTGTGAATGGCAGGCTTATGTCAATGTACCCAAGCGGGGAGCTAATTGCCGAAACAGTTGCTTGAGCACGGACGGAAACAGTGTTGCCTACCTTTGTGTACGAAGCAGTAATGCTGGAAAGTGTGATTGTTCCACTTGTACTTGGAGTTGCTGTCGGCGTAAACGTCCCTTCTTCGTAATCGTCCAGCGTGTTTGGATCGGACGAGGCGACTTGCGTTGCGGGGAAGGTCAGACCGTCTGATGTTTGGAGTTTGGCGCCAGAGGTGTTGGCCGTACTCGTCCCCACCAGGAGCCTGCCGGAGGAGTCCAGCCGTGCTCTTTCGGCGTTATTGCTCAAAAATACTGTTGAACTTCCTGCCTTTAAGCTTCCCAAGCTTAATATAGAAGCTGTGTTGTCAAACTCAATAACTGCATGGCGCGTTCCGCTATTATATATGTCAATTCCTGTGTATTGTAACCCGGTATTGTCTACTTTAAATTGTCCGCCGTTAGTCGCTCCGACAACGTGTAGAGCACCTGCCGGGCTGCTCGTCCCGATACCGACGTTGCCAGCGGAACTTACAAACAGCCGCCCCGTGCCGCCCGTCGAGATCGCCAGTTGGTCGGCGCCAGCAGAGTAGATGCCGGTATTAGGGTCATTGTCAAAGCTAAAGCTTGGTGCTGCTGCCGAGCCATCCGGTGCGCTGGCCAACAGTTCGCCATAGGTGATCTTCTTGTTCTTATCGGCTGCCGCAGCCTCACTAATATCGACGATGGGCAGCAGGTCACCAGTTGCTGGTGCAGTCAGTGCTGCCAAATCCGTGATTTTGCGGTTAGCCATAGGAGTCCTTGCGTAGTGTCAGTCTAGCCTTCGGTGTCAACTTCAGGCGTTGGTGGTGCAATGAATTCACCATCAACATAAGTCCAACCAATGCCAGCGGCACTGTCTTTGGGAATGACGACAGCAATATGACCTTCAGGTGGTGCCCATGGCCCCATGCCATCCCAGATCATGATATTGACCACCAAAGTGGTTGCAAGGTCAATCAGCGCGTAGGTATTCATGTCGGTCACCATTCAAAAATTGCACAGATTCCGTTTAAGCCTGCATTGTTGCTATCACCACCTCTGCCATAACCACCGCCCCAAAACGATGCACCACCTACGTTGTAAGAACCATATCCCGCTGCCCCACCTTGTCCACCTTGAAGTCCAAATCCTACTGAGCCACCAGTAGCTCCACCAACGCCACCAATTCCAGTCGTAGTACTGTCGGTTCCGCCAGCGCCGCCATAGGCAAGCATTGAACCGCCTGTTCCGGTGCATGTAAAAGTGCTGGTACCTCCGGTGCCGCCTGCTCCACCAGCACCGGCAATAACAACAGATGCAGTTGTGCCTAATTCTGTAGTGTTGTAAAGACGTATTGCAGTTCCAGCCGCACCACCACCAGCGCCAAGACCACTTCCACCGACACCACCGCCACCACCGCCACCTGTAAGTACTACCAAAAATGTTGTTTTACCAGTTGTTGGAGTGTATGTGCCATTAGCACCAAAAACTTGATACGACGCACCTAATGCAACAGTGCCCCAGGATGCGGCACTACCACTGGTGACCAATGCCTTGCCTGCATTACCACTTTGGCTTGGTAGCAATGCAGCTAGTGCCAATGCTGCTGTCGTGGCACCCGTGCCACCGTTGGCAATTGCGGTAATACCGCCAGCATTAAAGCCAGCAGGATCCAAAAGACCGACTGAGATCCATGCAGTATTGGATCCGTTGCGGACCTTCCAAACTGGTGGGCTACTGCTGGTATCTACCCACGGCTGGTAGGCGACCGTTACGGTTGGTGCGCTGTTACCGCTGCTTTGGCTGAATAGTGCTGCAAGGTTGTCGTTAATGTCCGCACGAACGCTCGGAAACGTTGCGTTTTGGACTACTTGATCAGATTGAGCCATTAGAAGGCGCGTCCGTAGCCAACGGCATTGTAGGTGAAGTCTACCACTTTCCTACTACCACCTTGCAGAAACTCAACATTGAACCCAGTGCGGGTCAGGTTTGTGATCTCTGCATGTGTGTTTGCTCCAATCGACAATGCCGTAACACCAACGCTAGGCAACAAGGTGTAATACGGATCACCAACGGTCACTGCTTTGTAGAAAGCATTTGGGAATGTGATGGAAGTTACTGCACTGCTGCTGCTAGTCAGCGTGGTCAAACTGGTCGTCACGCGTCTTGTCAGTTCAAGAATGGCGCCAAGCTCATCAACTGCAACACCGATCAATTCAGTTTGAGTGGTGATAATTGCCTTTACCTGGACACCACGACCACGAATCATCCCGCTTGTAAAATCAGTCCATGGTCCCCACACTGGTGATGCTGCTGGATCATCAGATGTGACGCGCACATAAGTCGTAACATTGACTTGATCTGCCACTGTGCCATCAAAGAACCCAGTTTGATCATCAAACGATCCGCTTACAGCATCAAATAAAGTTGAGAATACCAGTGGACGGCTGACAATATTTCGACGGATCCTGAAATCATAGGCATCTCCTAGATCAAATGTATCCTTAAATTGATATTCGGCACCGCAATCACCCTCGCAGTAAATTGTCTCCCAGTAATCTGGTGCAACATAAACATTTGGTGTCAGTACAAGAGCTGTTTCGCCAGCGTCATACGCACAGTTGGTTTTTGTTCCACTGAATGGTGTGGCAAGACTTTGTTCTGCCCATTCTTTGGCAATAACACGCGATTCTGGTTGAGGTAGACCAACCTCAACACCTGTTGCAACTACAGAGCGGTTGCCAAGAAAATCTTCAAATTTTAAGAAGTAGGTGCCTGGCAGCAGTGGCACTTGTTTTTGCGTGGAGCTACCAGCGACAGCTTGAATAATATCATTGCTGCTATTCCAATCAGCACTGGCTAATGCCCGTGGGTCATGGCGAATGATGACGCGACCACCAATTTGCACGTCAAGTTCTGGTGCCTGCTTCCAGGTAAGAATCAACGTTTCTTCACTGGTAGCAATTGCACTTAACTCTTCTACATTTGATGGTGCAGCACCAAGACCAGCTACTGTGTAATTAGCTAATGCCGGTTCGCTAAACAGAATATTGGTTGAACTGATGCTGCTTACTTGGATTTGATAGTTGCCAGTTTTGGCATCAAGAATGTCGAACGTTGTGCCCTGAACTGTAACCGTTGTAAAGTTGTCATCTTCATGTCGATATTTAACGCGGAATTTTTTAATGCCTTGTGGTGCTGACCAGTGAAAAGTAATTTTGACAGCAATGCGTCCATTGAGTTCATATTGAACTTCTGGACTAGTACCACCACCAACTTGAACTGTACTTAATACTGCCAGTTCAGTGGGTTGCGCTGGAATTTCATTGAGATCTGTTGTATCCCTAAATTCAAGTGGCGTTCCATCTTCAATGTAACCATACTTGCTTTCATTGTGTGAAATGGCTGTGATGCCATAGTTGATGCCATCCTGTTCGTTGATACTAATGACTCGCCACGTAGATGCTTGAAGAGTTGGACTTTCAAGAATCCAAATACTATTTACATTTGGCGCAGCACTTAAAGCAGATTGCAACGTAATTACACGACCTGCAACTGTTGAAACATAACGTTGTTCGACGCTGCCATCAGGCAGGATTGCGCTCAACAATGAACCACCTGCAATACTAAGGTTAGTATCGGCAGAGTCGTCAACTGTAATTGCTGTTGTTGTTGCTGCACTAATGCGACCAGCGCGACGTGATCCAGCGCGAACTGGATCTGAAATTAGAATAATTTGCCCAGGCCGCACCTGCTGACCAGCATCAAGGCTGGATGCAAAGGTGCAAACTTCTTTTTCATAACGTTCAGAAAACAGTAACCACTTACCAATACGGTTGGCCTGTCCTCTGCTGGTGCAAGCAAAGGCGCTGATCTCAGACTTGACCACGCCGTACTTGGCAATGGAGTCGGTATCCTCGACCACTTCGTAAGCCGTATCCCTTAGGTTCAAATCAAGGTAACTAACTACTGCAACATTGGGTCTAATTTTGAGGCTACTGCCACTATATGAAAAACCTTCTTCAGTTACGTTTGCCTGGTTGAACAGGTAGACCGGATCTGATGGCGCATCCTGCGCAATAGTCAGACTGCCAGTGCTCCAGAACGCTTGGCAGCGCATGACTGACAGTAGATCGTTGACAAGTTTGTACGCTTCTTCGGCTGTTTGGATCGAGGTGTTGCAACTAAATCGTGGTTCATAACCACCAAAACCATCATCAACTAGCGCGTTGGAATATTTGCTAGCAGCAAAAAATGCCCATTTATCAAGTTGTGATGCAGCAATGTGATTACCAAATCCATAGCGAGTGCTTGTTAACAAATCCCACAGGATCCATGCTGGGCATGATGTCCAGGTAGCTGCTGCAAATGTACCGTTCCAGATAAAGTCAGTTGGATAGATGATGCGTCCAGTGGCTGCATCAACCGTTGTTCCACTTGGGATACGGACCTTAATGCCTTTGACAAGGTAGCTGCGTTGTGGAATGCTACTAAATTGTTCAGCATCAACGCGCATTCCAATCAATGCGCTATTGGGGTAAGTTAATTTTGCCCAGACAATTTCTGTATAGCTGCTCCAGTTAAACGCATTGGTCAGCAATGAATCTGTACTATCATCCGTGATGCGAGTAACTTTGATGTCAACAATGTCTGATGGATTGGGACGCGCTAGTTCAACTAAATAATCCTTGCGGTATTCATCGGCAGTGCGGCCAGTGATTGTATCGTCAATTTTTACTGTGTATCCACCGCTTTGATATTGAACAGCAATTTGTAAGCGTACACTTGCGCCAAGTGTGTCACCATTTTTACTGTTAATTTTCTGAAGTGCTGGGACAGCAATTGTTACGCGAACAGCATCAACATCAACATCGGTAATGGTGCGAACTTGGGGGACCGCTTTGACAACTGTTAGGCCAACTGGTTTTTCGTCTTCAATGTTTGAAGTCAGTGGAATGTATGGCTGGTTTTGGGTGCCATTGCGGGTGTAGATCTCGACGTCTTGAAAGTTGTAACTGCCATCTGCATTTTGTAAGGCAGTATTATTAAGAAAAATAGATTTAAATCCATCAACAAGACCTTCAATCTCACCTTCGGAGATTAGGTCGATGACGTTGGCATACTGTCTTGAATCAAGACTATCTGGCGCAGTTGTAGGTGTGCGACTACTGCCACCGCGACCACCTTTTCCAAAGCCACCACCGCCAGCACCAATGATCGTCATGCTTGCACCTGCACAGTATCAGTGCCAGCGGAGATCACCACGCTGCCAACCAACGTGAGGCCATATACACAAGGTACGGGCACACCTTGCCGAGAGGTTTGCTGGATGCCTGAGAAGTTAAATGTTTTGCGTGGGTCGTTATCGCTGCCATTACCTTGTGGAATTTTTGGCACTGGCGATAGCAACTGTGCAATTCCACCCAAAGCCAGACTTGCCCCAAGCGCTCCAATAACTGGAGCCAGTGAAATTAAAGCTGATCCGGCTGCATAGGAAAGTGATCCGGCCCACACAGCCGCACCCGCAATGTATGGAACTGCAATTGCCAAAGCAACCAACGCAATACCTCCTAAAATTTTGCCTACAGAACCACCAGCACCTACAACCACCGGCATGATCTTGATGTCCTGCTGACCGGCTGGATCGTGGATCTCGTCCAGCCCCAAGTCGTAGGTGCCAACCGTCACGCGGTAATACTGCTCGGCCATGTGCTGCTCAAGGCCAGGAAAATTAGCCACCAGCATCCGCACCGCCTCAGCTGCAGTGGCAACGTCTGCTTCGAGCACACGCCTGCCAATGAACTTGGCCAACTGCCCGTAGAGCTTGATCTTACGGAGCATGACGCAACCTCCTTCCGGTTACTTTAGCCAACCATCCACCATACATGTCCCGGCTACTCAGGCGACCTTGGATGTGATGGAGCACCATCCCGTCGCCAACATACACCGCGCAATGGTTTAAGCCAGGTGCATTGATTGACATCAGCAGCAAGTCACCACGTTCCAGTGACTCTTCTTCTTCCAATTCGCGGAATCCAGTTGCTGCCCAGCAATCATCAAACATTGGTGCAGCAAGGAAGTCGGCTGGATTCAATGGCCGATCCCAGTCACGCAACATGATGCCGTTTTCGCGGTACCAATCACGCGCCAACGTCCAGCAATCCTGTACGGCCCACACCCATTGGCGGCCCAGCAACCTGGAACGGTAACCACATGGTGTGTACGTACCCCAGGCTTTGGTCTTGGGATTGACAATGTGCCATGGCAAGCCACTGGCCTCTGCTGCCACCTTGTCGGCTTCACTGGCTACGGCTGGTGTTACCGGGTGGCTATGCACGATGGCCGTGATCTCGCCAGCATCTTCGGCAGCGGCATAATCCTCAGGATCCAGCACGAATAACTGTTCGGGCTGTGTGGCTAGGTTGCGGCATGGCCAATAACGTTCGCGGCCTTTGATCACCACGACCACGCCACATGACTCGCGTGGATCATCGGCTACGGCATGTTCCAAGGCAACCTTACGCCAGGTCATGCAAAGTAAGTACCAATTCCAGGGTACCCTCCAAATGGAAGTAATGCTATTTGACCAAATCGTGCCTTACAACTATCAACACGTTTGCCGCATACATCTTCACTAGCATTGCCAACAGCAGCATCACCTACATCAAAATAATTTGTTCCCGTATAACCACATTCAGTCGAACGGTACACCCACTGGCAACGTGTAATGCACTGACGTTTCGGCGCACGAACACCCGCCATATCAAATGCACTGGCGAGTTCAAACTCAACCATATTGCGGTTCTCTGCTGACTTACGATCTACAAAATAAATCTCGCGTGGGAATTCAGCAGTAGGATCTGGTGCGCCAAATGGATTGCCAACTTCTTGATAAATAAACGTGCCGTCTTCATACGTCAGCGCAAAACTATCTTCTGTCAGTAAATAGTCAACACCAGCAGCAAAGTTATCACTATCAATAAATCTTGCCAGAGTTCTGATACGCGTTAGTTTTGCACCTTCTAAGCCTTCAGGCAGCGTCAGGATCAACGTTGTGATCGTGCCGAGAATGTTGCTAATACGCAGTCTTGGGCGTGGCAATGTCCCTTGGCCGCTGTATTCAAAACCTTCTACCTCAATGGGTAGCGCCATGTAGGCTTGGCCAGCCCAGATCAATTCGCCGTTGTTGTTAAGATTTGTCCCAGCGTGAAAGTAATATGTCTCGGCAACACCATGCTGCGCCACGTTCAACTCAAGCTGAAACAGCTCAATTAACGCGCTAGGAGAAATCTCCTGGATTGCATCAGCAATAGCAGCGTTCGTCATGTTTTATGTGATCGAAGCTTTGACAACTGCAAAGCCAATCACAATTGCTTCTGACAAAGAACCAGCAGTTATGTTGCGGACATTGATTGTTGCTGAACCTGCTGCTACTTGAGCATTGAGCAGATAAGAGCCAGCAGTGCCACCGCTGACATGGTTAAGCACCAGCAGATCGGTTGCTGCAATGGTGCTGTTGGTCAGCGTGAAACTCACCGTGGTGGCGGCTGCCAATGCTGCACCGTTCATCGTGATTCGACCGCACCGCTTGTTCAGCGTTACCGCTGTGCTTTTGCTAGTGGACTGTGCGACCGTGCCACCATCGCCAACAATGTACCCAGTCTTATCAGTGTTAAGGTTTGTGAAGTTGGCATCAACCTCCACGTGGGTCAGCGGGCTGCCCTTACCGGACCGGGTGACGATGGTGCTCATGAGGTTGGCTCAGAATGTTGAGTTGATATTGTCAGTATTGTGGCACAGCTGAAGCCTTGATCAATCATGGTTCAAATACCTGCTCAAACGTGGCGCTGATGTTATTGAAATTACAGCTGACAATGTTTGTATTCCATTGAACGCATATCCATTTGCCAACATACCCAGTAGGATCTGTCCAGTCAAAAGATTCAGCAGCGCCACGCGCACGCAAAAATGTCAAGATGTTGTTGCGTTCAGTGTCCGTACGATTGGAAAATTGCAGCGACCATTTCTTAGGTTGTGTGTTCAGACCATAGGCAAGGCGTTGCTCATAGCCATCACCAAAGCGAACGCGCCTGATAATTGGCTGCTCTTCTAAATCAGCCGTAAAACTTGGCGTATAGGTGAAGGTGGCCATCAGCGTCGGTTACCGGCCAAAAGGCCACCAGGGCGTTGTTGTTTCACCAATTCTGCCTGCACCGCAGCGGAAACGACAACCCCAAGCTGTTTGGCCTGTGCTTGATCACCTTGAACGTTGGAGTTGCCACTGGCGTCCACGTTGACCACCACGCTGGTGTTGCCACCACCTGATGCAATCACACCAAGCTTGCCATTAGCGCCACGCTGCAATGGCATGATGGCCTCTGGACCAGCCTCACCCATCAAGCCGGTGCCATTAGCAAATGGGAAGATCGTTGGCCGATTTACCACGCCACCCATCGCAAATTTCTGGATGCCGTTCTGGGCAAAGACGCCGCCGTTGGCAAACTGAAATCCTGGGAACAGACCGCCAAGTGCCTTGACAATTGGCTGAATGATTGCAGCGCGGATAGCAATTCGAGCAAGGTCCGAAAGAATGCTGGTTGCCAGCTCTTTGAAGTTGGCCTTACCGGTGGTGACAAAGGCCGTGAGTTGATCCTCAAGTCCTTGTAGTCCACCAACCACAGCGTCACCAATGGCACCTCCTAGATCCTTCACGCTGTTGTAATAATCCTGAAGGCGCTGCTGGATACCTGCACCAATCGACTCGCTGTCAGCCTTTTGCTTTGCAGTTGCTGCATCTAGTGCGGCAGCACGATCACGCAGCAGACGGACATGCTCGGCCAATGCTGGATTGGTTGCAGCAAGAATGTCAAGCTGCAACAGGTTTACCTGAGCATTAAGTTTTTCCAGCTCGGTTAGCTCAGTCTTACCGCGTGCAACCTCTGCAATCTTGGCATCGTATTCGGTAACGCTGGGCAGTAGATCTTTCAAACCTTGCAGATAGTTCTGATTTGCTAGATCTACATTGACCCTTGACAATTGATTGATCAAGTTCTCAAACGGCTTAATGTCCAGCGAGCCGCCGGCCTTGTTGACTTCGCGGGCCAGCTCAACAACAGTGAGAGTAAGGTCTTTGACCTTTCGATTATTTTCGGTGATCGCTTGATCACGTTCCAAGAACAACTTGTCAGTGGGCGTTGCACCAACGCCTTCATAGGCTGCAACAACATCAGCAACGCTGTTGCGCAATTGATCCTGCAAGCTGATTGCTTTTTGCGTCAGGGTGACGCGGCGATCCTCAAGGCTCTCTTGCTCAGATGCTGCACGCTTTGCTTCCGCTGCTGCACGCTTTGCTGCTGCTGCCGCTTTTGTATCGGCGCTGGTGGTATCCAACTCTGGATTGGTTCCGCGAGTACGCCGGCCAGTGCCTGGTGTAGGGGCATCAGTAAATAGCTTTTGGAATTGACCCATATTGGTTTGAAAACGTTTCATGAAATCAGCACCAAAGCGATCGGCCTCAGCTGTGGCACCTGCAAAATCACCCTTAAATGCCAATGCAGCACGCTTCGCAAATGAACCAATCAAACGGACAGCTTCATCTACCAGCTTTACCATTGCCAATAGCACAGCAGCTAAGCCACTGATGCCGTACTTGATCACATTAAACAGATCAGTCCAATCGGTTTCAGTGTTAAACAACTCACCAAATACTTCAAGGATTGATTGAAGCGCAGGCAGCAGCGCATCAGTCAACTCCAATCCAAAGCCTTGGGTCTTAATGCCAAACTCGGTTAGCGTGTCATTGAATAGATCAGATCGGGCTGCGAAGTCTTCGCCTATTTTGTAGGTGAATTTCTCCATGCTTGCTGCGCCTTCATTTAGCAGCGGAATCAGATCAGCGCCTGACTTGCCGAACAGTGCCACTGCCGCGGCCGCCTTCTGCGCACCGTCAGGCATGTCAGCAAAGCGATCAGCAATCTGCTTCAGTGCCTTGTCAGCTGGCACCACCTGACCGTTGGAATCTTTGACCGAGACACCCAATGCCTTGAACTTTCGCCCTAGGTCTTCGTTGCCCTCGGCCGCCTTTACTAAGTTTACATTAAGTTTTGTCAATCCCTTGCCTAGGGTGCCAACGTCCACGTCTGCCAGCTTGGCGGCATTGCCGATGCCAATCAACGTATTGGCAGCGACGCCGGTCTTTGCCTGCAAGTTGAATAGCTCATCGCCTGCATCAATAGATTTCTTAACAATTGCCGCTAGGCCACCCACGATGGCGCTGCCAGCGATTGCTGCACCAAATCCCGCAACTGCTCCCTTGAGGCTGTTAAAACCCATTGCGGCGTTTTTAGCCTGCCCTTGCAATCCCTGCATGGAATTGCCCAACCGTCGGATATTGTTTTCGCCTACAACATCCGCCTTGATGCGGAGCAGCGCGTCAAGGTTGAGTGCCATGTCAGTTGGTCCTGCTGTTGATTGTGAGCATTGCCGCGGCCTCCATTATTTGCAGGTCCTCTAGGAGCGCACGCTGGTCTTGTACTTCATACATCATAAACAGCCAAGCCACTGCTGCATAGTCCAACCCTAGAACGCCGTTCATGGTTGTTCGCCATTGCGTCTGCACTCGCATGAACATTTCCACCACCGGCCAATTCTCCTCCCACACTTCAAAGTTTTCACTTGGCTGCTCAGGCATCACAATGCCCAATGCTGCTGCGTCTGTGTCCGTTTCATCAACAACACCGCCGCCGGCCCAATGCTCGGCGGCCTCTGTCAGTTTTTTCTCTTGGCTCCTTTGATGCTGTCCATGTAAGCCTTCAAAACCGAGACTGCTAGGAATGGCACCTCAAGCAATTGCTCAAGCGCCTTCTGGCTGTAAGGAATCTCCTTACCGTCATCCCCAGTCACACCGGACCAGCCAACCAAGACATCAGCCGAAATCTCGGTGATGCGTTCCAGCTCGCCTAAATCCTCAAGCTTTTGCAACTCGGCCACCATTGGACCAATCTTGCTCTGTGGTAGGCGTTTGAACTCGCCGTCGAATGTTTGCCGTTCATGGCGGCCACCATCAACTGGAATGTCAAAGGTGACCGGCCAAGTGTAGGTATCGGATTGCTTGAGAACAAACGACATGCGAGGTGCTCTGATTAGGTAAAGGCTAGGCTCAGCTCATCATTGCCGGCCGTGGTCGGCACAGCAACATAAGGGATGCTCAGCATCTGTATGCCATCCTGATCCCCGTAAGTGGGGTTCGTGATGTCACACTGACCAGCCGTCAAGGTGACACGGTTACCAGCAGTGGTGCCGTGCAGGAATGTAAGGTTGCCGGTTGTTTCGGTCTGAGCAATGTTGAAGAAATCCTTCGTTGCTAGTGCAACCGCTTCAATCATCACAGTGCCACTGGGAGCGCGGTTGGTGATGAGCACCTCTTTGGTGCAACCAACCAACTCGCGGTAGACCGTCTCATTGGCAATGTCGAAGCTAACCGACTGAAGGCAACCGGCGTAAGTGAAGAACTGGAAGCTGGAGGTGTTGCCTTGCTTGAAGATTAAGGGACTTGCCTGTGCGCTGTACGTTGTGCTGGGCAGCGCTGTGTCAGTTGGTGCGTTATAAACACCGATCATCGTGAAGTCGATCGTGGGAATCTGACCCACCTCGGCATTCAGCGTGAACGTACCGCGACAACCAGTCAGGATGTGGCGAACACCGTCGTTGTTGAAGTAGATCGTGGCAGAGCTGAAGGAGCTGCTCACAGGCGCATAGGTGACGCTGGTGCTGGAGACAATTGTCTCAGCCAAACCGCAAGCCTGAAGGATGCTGCCATAGCGGGGCGCTGTGCCAGCTGTGCCAGATCCAGCCAGTTCAACTTGGAAGGTGATGCTGACCCGTGTATTGGCCAGCAGCTGCGGGCTGTTGCCAAGATAGTTGCGGATCAGATCGCGACTGACTACATCAGCCTCGATTGGCGTGATCTCAAGGTTGCGCACCAGCAGCGCATCGGTTCCAGCCGGCGTGCTATCCGTGCCGTAGCTGGATTCCTTTTTAACCTGGATCAGTCGTTTGCGGGTCAGAGCCATCGCTCAGTTCCTCGGTTGGGGGTTCAGAGGGATTGGCCGGCTGTGTCCGCTCAAGGAGCTTCCGTTTGCCGGTTTTGGGGTCAAGCAGGTATGTGCCGCCTTGCCCTTGATATTCATCTACCATCGTAGCTCCTATGGGCTAAGGGATAGATCGGCCACACGTGTCCGATATCTCACAGCATAGTCACAACTGATCACACCGCTTGGCTGATCTGCTTCAACAATATCAAAGGAAACTGAAACTGGCTGCACATCAAAGGCATAGCCACCCAGTGTCAGGTCTGCCATCACCTTGGCGTGCAAGCTTTCAACTACTGAATCAGCCACTTGGTCTGGCACATCACCGCGCACGATCACTGAGATGCGCACGTTCAACGTCCAATCCAGGGTTGGCAGGCTGGTGTTCTGCTCGGCATTGTCGCTGACAGGTTCAACCACAATTGCAGGCAGCTCGCCCCTAGCCAATGGTTCAACCCTGCTCCGATAGATCCTGGTGCTGACTCCGGTGGTGCCGGTTAGCGCAGTGCGGATAGCAGCAAGGATCGACTCACGCTTAGTGGTCATGTCTTTTGTAGTGCAATCTGAACAAACTTGCCGTCATCAATCAACATGGTTTCGCGCACGGTGTATGCCGCACCATCAACCGTGATCGAGTTGCCGCGGATCAAACTGCCAAACTTTGAGGTCCGTGCAGTCAGTGTGTAGTCAGTGCTGAGCACCATGCCATCGCTCAGGATTTGGCTAGGCATGTCCAATATCCCATTAGCAGTAATGGCGCCAGCTGTGCAGCTGACGCCAAAGTCTGCCAGGAAGATGTCCAGATCTTCCGTGATTGCCATTAGGCGTATTTGGCAGAAGCCAAGCCTTGGACGGACAGAGCGCCGGTGCCAGTGCCACCAGCAACAGTCAGCGAAACTTTGACGTAACGCTTCATATCGGTGACATTGACATACAGCTTCTGACGTGAAGCAGTGTTGGCGGTTGTGGTTGTAAAGCCACCGCCAGTCACATCGGTGTAAGAGCCACCAGAGGTATCCGAATGGGTCAGCTTGACAGCAAAGGTGATGCTGGCGCCACCGGCAGCAGCATCAAGAAGAACGACCATGTCGCCTTCATAGCCAGCCAGATCAACAGCGCTACCGGTCGTGGTGGAAGCACCAACGGCAGTAGGCAGCAGAGCGAGCTGGGTTGTCTTGGTCCCAAGGTTAAAGACAGTCATTGTGGTTTCCTCCGTCTGGAGGTTGTAGGTGTGGTCTTAAGTGGCTCTTTAACCGGAGCCTCGGTAACTTGCGCAGCTTTGCCAATGCCAATTAGGAACTTGGCGTCGGATGGAGATGCCTCAATGACATCCCCAACACGAACCACCTGGCCCACAAGCATTGTTTGCCGTAGAACCTGGATCAACATCAGAGGGTGTTGTTGCCGCGGCTGAAGGATTCGGGATGGCGAATTGCAATGTCGCAATCCTGCATCGCAATAACCCGCACGGTGCCACTGGTGCTGTTGGTGTAAGGGTCCACCATCAGATCCAGACCGGAGAAGTAAGCGATGATCAGGTCAGCGAAGTTGCCGAACCACAGATCGCCAGCAGCAACTTGGTTAGACAGCACACCGTTGTAACCGTTGACTTCGCCGCCTTCCATCAGGAACATGCCAGAACCGGCATCCTTCTTGGTGGTCTTCAGATAACCACGCATGGTGGCGTTCATCAGGTAGACAGGTGAACCCAGCAGAGCGTTGGCCGTAGCAACGTCGGATTCCATAGCAACCACTTCCGCAAAAGTAGGAGCGTCAGCTGCGAAATCTTCGGTGCCGATGCCGGTGGTGTTCTTAAGACCCAGAGGCTCGCTGTTAGAACCAGTGCCGTACAGACCAGCTGCGTCGATCTTCAGAGCGATCACTTGAGCCAGATCGTTGCGAACCATGTTCTCCACGTCAATGGAGGACTGGACCATCAAGCGACGGCTGAAGTCGGTGTAAGCAGCAACAGTGCGGGGCACCAGGCTGACCTGATCAATAGTCTGCTGGGACTCAGTAGGTGAGCCAGACTCAGCAACCCAATAGGCAGTAGCGGCGCCCGACTGACGGGGGATTGCAACGTTGCCGGTCAGGCCGGTCAGCACGGTAGCGCCAGCTTGATCCAGTGCCGAAGCATTGCGCAGCAGGTCAATAAAGCTGCCAGAGTCAAGGACGGTTTGAACAAGGTTGCCGCCAGCAGTGGCAGCTCCAACGTTCAGGTCACGGCGCAGCACTTCCTGGGGAATGGTGATGCCGCGGCTCTGACGGCCAAGCTTGGTAGCAGCAGCGTCAGATGCCTCGATCTCAAACGCGGCAGCCTCACGGGCAGCGCGATCGGTGGGGTTGGACAGATAGTTGATAGCACGCAAGAAGGAGAAGTTACGGCTTTCCTTTTCGCTAAGGCCGATTTCGGCAGCGCTCATGGTGACAGGCTCCTGTGGGATGTTCATTTTGTCGAGAACAGCAGCCCGAGCTTCGTCGATTGAACGACCAGACTCGACCAGCTGGCGGCCCATCTCGCCCATCTTGTGCTTGTCGCACAGGGCAGAGATCTCAGCAATGCGGGTGCGCTCAGCCTCGGCGGCTTCGGCCCGCACCACGGCCAGATCAGGGGTGGTGGATTCCATTGAAGGAAGGGGATCAGGGGATGGTGCTGCCGAAGCAGCGGGTTGTGTGGGCGTCAACGCACGGCCAATGCCCACAGTTTTGTCAGCGGGAACGCTGACGATTGACACCTCATAAGGTGCCCAGGCAGTAGCAACAAAGTCGCCACTGCCGCGCTCCTCCATTTTGTCAATAGAGTAGCCGAAGGAGACATTCCGAAGAACGCCATCCTTCACATCACCCAGGATCTCCTGAGCAAAAGCATTGCGGCTGAACCGCACACGTGCATAACCACGGCGCATTCTCTCGTCAATTCTGGCGCCTTCAACCACACCAATCACACGGTCAGGGTTGTGGTTAAACAGCAGTGGCGCGCCATCATTCAATCGGCTGAGATCAGCTGCATTGGCGTCATGGCTCAGGATTTCGTTGCCGAAATAACGAGCAACGGGGAACTCAGAACTAAATGGAAACTCATACGTGCGATCTTCTACCTCATCAAAGGTGGTGAATTCAGCGCGCTGATACTTGCCTGTCAGGCTGCGACCTTCGCCGTCACCAGTAGCTTCTTCAAACATGATTGGATTGAAGTCATGATCAGCCAGCCAATTCCGAGCTTCGGCTGCGGTAAATACTGAACTGCGAAACCGAATTGCTTGCAATTCGCTCTCGCCTTCCTTGATGCCATAGATGAAATCCACGCCGTTGCCGCCTTCATCATTGACGCGACGCAGCGAATCGTACTGTGCTGGATCTTTCAATCGCGCAGCGTGTTCGTTCGGATAGGGGCGCTCCATTTCCATAGCGCTTCTGTCTTGTAGTGTTTTGATTCTATCGCTCTTGTTAATTGCCCAAGTCTGTCCAGCATCACCTCCCCATGCTGCCCATGCCACGCGGCCCGGTGACGGATAGCCATCTTCATCAGCACTAAATCCTTCGCCTTGCTTGTCCACCTCATGCCTGGCAAACCATGCCGCCATCGTGATGACGGTTTCAGGTGACAGTTCATCGCCACTCAGGATCTGGCTGGCTCTATTCGCCGCAACCTCAGTGCCGCCCTGCTCCCCTTCAGACTTCCAATCGCGGTAGCGCTGAGCTTCCGTGCGCATCCCATCCGTGGGCATCAGGTCAATCTCAGTGCCATTGACGTTTGCCATCAATCCTCTGGATCTTCAACTGGATCTTCAAGCACCGAGAGGTCTTGATACTCTTCTTCTTCCATTGGTGTTTGGGTATCACCAAACGGATCAATGGATCCGGCTGGTCTGACCTGCGTCAAGCCTGCCTGGCTCACTTCGCTTGGATCAGTATCGAGAACAATGCCGAACTCATCAAGCTTGGCCAGTTCGGCCTGACGCTGCGTCAGCACATCGTCTAGGTCGCCGCCCTGCTCGCTAATCACTTGCGCCAGTGTCTTGAACCCACATCTCACGGCTGACTTGTAAGCGTCAACTTCACGCTGCGGGTCAACCCATTCCCAGCTGCGGGGAACCCACTTGCTAGCGCGGTAGCGGTCAGGGTTGGTTTCATAGCCTGGCAGATTCAGCGCACCGCTCAGCACTGCCATCTCAAGCCATGCCTCAAAGACAGGCTGATGGAAGTTCTCGATCATGTACCGCTGCAACACCCGATAGGTGTCGCGCTCCTCAAGCAGACTCAGCCGGCTGCTGCTGTAGTTGCTCTCGCTGAAGTTCTTGCTGATGCTCTCAAAACTGACGCCAACACCAGCAGCCACAGCCCGCAGCATCGACCGGGTAAACGGTTCAAGCTGGCCATCAGGTGCGTTCAAATCCGGGACTGTTACGCTCTCGCCTGGTGCCAGATACTTGAACACGCCAGGAGTGAACTCGCTAACACGCTGGCCTTCATAGATCTCATCACCAACCAACTCACCCTCGGGTGATTGAATGAATCCCATCAGTGCGCTGCTGGCACGTGCCCTCACCACCTCGGCTTCTTCATAGCCTTGCAGCATGTGCAGGCGCATCAGTGCTGATGCAAACCATGTCACGCCTCTGGTCTGTCCTGGCCGCTCTGGCAGGAACAGATGGATCACCTCATTAGCCGGCACGCGGATCTGCCGGCCATTGGTGCGTGGGTTGCCGGCGTATGTGTCACCCGGATGGTTGGCATAGAAGTGGTAAGCCTGCGGCCGGAGATATCCATCCACCTCGATGCCCATCCGCACCGTGTTGCCATCAGCTGCCTGTGGCACATCATCATCAATCAGATAGTCAGCCTCAAGCACCTGCAATGCAAATGGAACCCGGCTGTCGCCAAACGGCTGGCGGATCATCCTGATAAACACCTCACCCGACTCGGCCATGCTGCGCGCCAGCAAGCGCTCCATGTCATGGAAGCCAAGCATCCCGCTGACATCACAGCGGCTTTTGTGCATCCACCGCTCCCACTGCTCATGCACTTGACCATTGATCGCCTCATCAAGGCGTGAGCCATTCAGCATCCTGATCTGGCCTTGATGCCGGATGCCGTGACCGATCACATTGTTTTGGATTGCGCGAACCGCTTGCCTTGCATAATCGTTATCACGCACCAATTGGCGCGCACGATTGCGCAGTGCCTTGAAGCTTGACTTGATCTCGCTGTCGGCGCTAGTGCCACTGGTCACCCAGTCAGCAGTCAACCGGCTGACCCGTGCGCCTTGATACGCCCGGCGCTGCGGCCGCAATGGCTCAAAACCCATTGCCCGAAACAGCCGCGTACGCAATCCCATCAGAACCTCACGAACAGATTGTGGGGATTGCCAAGACCGTTGGCGATCAGGTCCGCCATTTGCTCACGCTTCACTTCAGCCTTGAGCTTACTTTCAAGTTGCAACAAATCGGCCATGTCGTATTTCTTAAGGTTGCGGTTGCCAATGGTGTACTCCTTCGCGACACCGCCCGCAACAATTGCCCTGATCGCAGCTTGCACCGCATCCAGATCCTGCTCGGCTTGTGACCGGCCATCAACCGCGCCGGGTGTGCCGGTGTAGCTCAGACTACGCAGCACTGTCAGCTGGCCCGATCCCATCGTCACCGTGCTGCCAGTCTTGGTCGCTACGGCTTGCCAATACCACTGGCCTTCATTGAAATCAGCGCTAGTGGCCGCGGCAATCGTGAACTCCCATCCAGTGCCGTAGGCGGTGCCCACCACCGTCGCGCCTTCGGTTGATGTATTGGTTCGCAGGTAATACGTCAGCGTGTAGTCCGAGCTGCTGATCACATTGCCCAAATTGTCCGCGCCAGGAATGTCCCGCCATTTGATGGTGTCGCCTGCCCTGATCTCGCTGGGGATGTTCACGCTCTACCAGTTGTTTACAAAACCAGGGCCGGCCGCGGCTGATGCCGCTGGCTGTTGTTTTGATCTTAACGGTATCTTCTTGCCATGCTCAAGTTGATCGCCAAGTTGCTGCCACATCGTTGTCCGGTTCATCCGTCTTGAGAACAACAGCATCGCTGCATAGGCATAGACCACACAGTCCAGTGCTTCGTTTCGATCACCAGCTTTCTTTACCCACTCCCGAATTGGGAACCCGCGGTGATACCGCAACGCCTGGCGCTCGCTGGTCAGCTGCCTGAAATACTCCTCATCCGCAGCCATCCCGAAATACAACGTGCCGACACCGCCCGTTTCGTTGTGCCGCAACCTACCAAACAGCGTGGTCTTGATCGTGTCAGTGCCAAGTTGATACAGCGTCACGCCACGCTTTAGCACCCTCCCCTGCCAGCTCACGTCTACCTTGTTGCCCTTGCCAACCGCTGGGCTGTTGCGCCTGCTGCTGCCCTTGATCGCCACCACGTTCTGTCGCACGCGATCGCGCACATATCGGTAAACCTCATGGGTGCAGTGGCCGCCACTATCCACCGCAACCTGGGACACGTTGAGCACCTTGCCCGCAACCGTTGGCCACTCGGTCACCAGCACCTGATCCAACTGAGCCCACACCTCCGTCTGCGTAGGGTCACCCATCAGCTCTTGATGCCACACCATCCAACCAGTCTCACCTTCCCCCCAACCCCATACGCTCACCGCCAGCCGGTTGTCCTGCACATCTACTCCACAGGTCAACAGCACCACGCCATCTGGGCAGGTGCCTGATTCATACGCCAACCGCTTGGCCATCAATCCATCCGCGCTCACGGCTGCGGCATAGTCCTCCTCCCATGTCTCGGCCAGCCTGGTATTCACAAACACTTTCAACGCTGGCGCGTCTGATTTGGCCCGCAGAAAATCCTCCACCAACTGCTCCCAACTGCACCATCCCAGTGGGCTGTAAAGACCTGACAACTGGAACCCTGCTGTCTTGCCATTGCTTGGTGCCGTTGCCCGCCACTCACCAGCAGCAAGCATCGCCGGCTTGTGGTTTTCCTTGAACCGTTCGTTGCAATGCTCACACTGATACTGCACTTCTTCTGGCCGCTTTGCATCCCACTTCAGCCGCGGCCATTGCAACCATTGCATCCCACTGCAACTAGGGCATGGCACATAGAAGCGCCGCTGATCTGATCGCAAATACTCCGTCTCAATCCGGCTGAAATCCTTCACCGTGGGCGTACTGGTCAGCAGGATCTTGCGTCGAGCAAACGTCGTGGTCCGTCGTTCAGCCAATGCAACAGGGTCGCCCTCACCATCCACATCACTGGGGAAGGCATCCACCTCATCAGCAAACAAGTATCGACATGGCGCCGACCGCAATCCAGTCGCACTGTTTGCCCCAGTCAGCAGCATGATCCCGCCGCTGAATTCTTTGCTGAACATTGTGTTGCCTGAATCTCTTGCCCTGGCTGGTGCGATCTTTGCCGCCAAGCATGGCGTGTCTGTAATCATGCTTTCAAGCCGCTGCTTGCTCAACCGCTTGGCCATCTCCACTGTGGGTTGTACGCACAACATTGGTCCTGGTGCATGGTCAATTACATAGCCCAGCCAGTTGCTGCCGGCCTCTGTCTTGCCTGTCTGCGCCGCAAACATCATCACCACACGCTGCACTGGGCTGCTGCTGCTCAGGCAATCCATCGGTTCACGCAGATATGGCGTCCGATTTGTACGCCATGGTCCAGGCTCAGCGCTTGCTTTGCTGCTTAATTTCCGGTAACGGTCTGCCCATTCGCTCACCGTCAGCGGTTCCTCAGGTCGCAGACCATCAAGAAATCCAGTCCGCCAGGGATTAGCCATTGCTCAATTCCACCAACGCAGCCCGGTGTTCATCGGTCAGCACCGCATGGATTCGAGCTGGATCTGTCTCACCTGCCAGCTGATGACTAAGCCGATCGGCCAAATTGGCCAGTGCTTCACGCACACTGCGGCCCAAAGCAAACGCTTCCTTCTGCACATCTACCGCAGGCATCAGCTCTTTTCTTTTCAAATCCACCTCTAACTTGGCCAGCTCCGCCTGGTAATGCTCACGCCTTGCCCTACTTTCATTGAGTTCTGGTATCTCATCATCAGGTAATCCCGCCACCTTCTGCCGTAATTGCCGCGCATCCCTTGGTGCTAATGCTTCGATTGGGTCAGGTTTACTCACCTTGGCATTGTGCGTTGCCTTGGTATTACGGTTCCATAGCTCCAACGCAAGGTCACGATCAAGCCAACGCTTGCCATCTACCTCAACCACTGCATCAGCAATGCGATTTTTTGTCGCCGCTGTAACCGTACCCTTAGCGCAGCCTTTGATTGTGGCGAACTCGCTAAACGTGACCAACACTTTGTTGTTTGCTTTTATCGTTCATTGAAAGCATAGTGAACTGCTGAACTATCGAACGCTTAGGGGATGCTGTGTCTCATGAATCTCATGTTAAGACTTGTTTGAGACGCTTGACGGCTGTCGCTAGCCAAAACGTGCGCGCGCGAACTACC
>Ga0114981_10000424_pt1 | contig 27576 bp, 28 predicted proteins | sample S_140806_MF_Meta_FD_87028 | JGI IMG/M metagenome (GOLD analysis project Ga0114981, IMG submission 87028) | Freshwater microbial communities from Lake Simoncouche, Canada to study carbon cycling - S_140806_MF_MetaG | ecosystem: Environmental > Aquatic > Freshwater > Lake | place: Lake...
CGCTTCGGATCCGAGAAAGCCAAGCGGTTGCTTGGTTGGCATCCACAGGACCGGTTCGAGGGGCATTGGCGGCGTCCGGCCGTCCGCCAGGGAATCTGACCAGGAATTGACGAGAGAACCAGGCCCGGCCGGCCGGATGCATGGTCTGCACGCGCCCGAATTTGCCCTTTTGGGGCGAAAGGGGTTGGACCTCAATGGATGAGGGGGAGACCCCCACCCCCTCCCCGTTGCGACGGGAGAGGGGACTGGTTTGCGCCGCGGTTGGCGTTCATCACCAGAAGAGAGGATTGGCCATGCCCGACTATGACCTGATTGTGCGAGGAGGCTTGATCCTCGACGGTAGTGGTGGTCCGGGGTTCATCGGTGACATTGCGGTCGCTGGTGACCGGATTGCCTCGGTTGGTGACCTCGGTGATGCGACGGCTCGTGATGTGATCGATGCCCGTGGGCAGGTTGTTTCGCCCGGGTTCATCAACATGCTGTCATGGGCGACCGAGTCGCTCATAGACGACGGCCGTTCGGTCTCGGACCTGATGCAGGGTGTGACACTGGAGGTCTTTGGCGAAGGTTGGTCGATGGGCCCGCTGACTGATGGCATGGCGTCGGAGATGGCGTCGCGTCAGGAAGAGGTCCGGTATGAGGTAGGTTGGCGGACGCTTGGCGAGTACCTCGCTCATCTCGAGGCGAAGGGGGTTGCCCCGAATGTTGCATCGTTCGTTGGTGCGACGACCGTACGGATAAACGTGCTTGGGTACGTGGACCGGCCCCCGACCCCTGATGAACAGTTGCGCATGGAGGGGCTTGTTGACCAGGCGATGCGCGAAGGTGCGATGGGTGTGGGGGCGTCGCTCATCTATGCCCCGGCGTGCTATGCCTCGACTGAGGAACTGACCGGGCTTGCGCGCGCGGCTGGCCGTCATGGTGGCCTGTACATCGCCCATCTGCGGAGTGAGGGCGCGCGCTTCCTTGAGGCTCTCGGCGAACATCTGGCAATTGCCCGTGACGGCAATGTTCGGGCCGAGGTCTATCACCTGAAAGCGGCGGGCAAGTCACACTGGGGCAAGTTGGACCAGGCAATCCGGATGATCGAGGAAGCGCAGGGCTCGGGTCTGGAGATCACCGCGGACATGTACACCTACGAGGCGGGTGCGACCGGCCTTGATGCGGCGATGCCACCGTGGGTGCAGGAGGGTGGCCACCGTGAATGGGTCACCCGCCTCATGAACCCGGCAATTCGTGCGCGCGTGATCGAGGAGATGGAAAGCCCGTCGACGGATTGGGAGAACCTCTTCCACGAATCCGGACCCGATGGAATGTTGCTGAGTTCGTTCCAGAACCCCGCGTTAGCACACTATTCCGGACGGACCTTGGCAGACGTTGCGCGTGAACGGGGAAAGTCGCCCGCTGACGTTGCGGTTGACCTGGTGATTGAGGACGACACGCGCGTCGGAACGATCTACTTCATGATGGACCCCGCAAACGTGCGCCGGCAGATGTCACTACCGTGGGTCAGTTTCGGATCGGATTCGCCCAGTGTGTCGCCCGACGGCCCATACAGGACGCGTCACCTTCACCCTCGGGCGTACGGCACGTTTGCGAGGGTGCTCGGACATTACGTGCGTGACGCGAAGGCCTTGACCTTGCCGGATGCCATCCGTCGATTGACATCACTGCCGGCGCACAACTTGCGCTTGCCCGACCGGGGGTGGCTGCGCGAAGGGTACTTCGCGGATGTGGTGGTGTTTGATCCGGAGACCGTGACGGACCACGCGACGTATGCCAGACCGCACGCGCTGGCGACCGGCGTGACCCATGTGGTTGTCAATGGGGTGCCCGTCGTGCGCGCGGGGGCCGTGACTGGGGCACTTCCCGGGCGATTCGTGCGTGGCCCCGGGTTTGCCGGGTAACGCTAGGGCCGGGCTGTTCGCGGGAGGTGCAGGGATGGGTTTCCGGGTGGAGGATCCCGGATGCCTCCGGCCCGATTTTTGTGCGCTGCGCATGGGGTCGGTTGTCAATTTACAGATCACGTACCTAAGGGCACTTGCGCTTTCAGGTCAGTACGGGCTACTGTGGATGTGGTTCCACTCCTCGGGTGGATTGCGTAGACGGCTTTCCCGTTCAAGCGATGTCCCTGCCGAACCGGCATGACAGCGTTGGCGGGCGTGCATACGGGTGCCAAGGTGGCACCCGACCGACCGATTGGCGTGCTGCCCGGTTGGTTGTGCGGGGGTTCGCTCCATGGTCTGCTCCGCCTTGATCCCCGGGAAAACACATGGTGGGACTGGCGGTATCCGGTTGACCTGCGGCCCGAAGCGGATGATGGAGGCCCGGTGGTGGCAGGTTGGTTTGGACGGCCCGCGTAGTTGATGACCGCATCCGCATCGCCTTGGACGCTGAACAAGTGTCCGGCAATCCCGGTCCGATGGCCTGCATCGGGAGTACCGGCGACGCGCTGCTGCCCGTCCTACGCCATCTTTGCCGTCCGTGCGCATCGGAACCGTGAGGCGTGACCAGATCGAGGGCGTGAATCGCTGTCGCTTCCGTATCTACCGGTCCGGGCTGAACCCACCGGAATGATCGGATGACGACCTCTCAGCCGAACCTGCACGACTATGGTCGCTAAGGTGGACGGCGTGGGAGGAACAGCACCCTGGCGGTCCTGAACCGGCACCGATGCAAGACGTCGGCGTGCGGTCGTGACCCGGGGATTTCAGGTTCTCTTGCGTTCTTCAACACTCCGTGAGGATGTGTTATCCGGCAAATTCGATCGCGGCGACGCCGTGACACGAAGGTTTTGCAATGCACTGTCCCGACCGGGGCAGTCGGGATGGAGAACGGTCAGGTCGTGCCGAAAGGAGGCACACCCTGCATGGCGAATCTACTATCGGTCCAAAGTGCGTCCACTGGAGCGACCGGGCCCGCACCGAGCCCCACTGTCCGTGATCGGAAGCAACGGCTCTCGGACCAGTCCACCACGGTCTCCGGCACACGTGCGATTTATGCACGCGGACGCCTCACCTTCCGGGCGGTCTCCCTCGCAGTGGGGATGGCAGCGGCCTTGCTTGGCTTGCTCCTCCCGGCAAGAAGCGCGACTGCATCCGCGAACTGCATCAATGTCCTTGGACGGGACGCCTACTGGTCCAAGTATCAGGACGTCTATGCGTCGGTTGCGCGGGCGGGGTGGTTGGACAACGCCTTCGAGGCGTCCGAATTCACCGTTGACGAGGTACCGGCCATCGGGTCACTCATGATCTGGGCGCCGCGGTTTGGTGGTGCCACGTGGGCGGGTCACGTTGGTGTTGTGGAGGTTGTTGCGAGCGATGGCACGGTGATCGTCAAGCACGAGAACTGGCCACGAGGGTCAGGCGAACATCTGGATGAGTTCCACGTGTTGCCCGGACATCGTTTCGTTCATCCCCGGCAGCCCGCACCCGGTTCTCCGGATGGATTTGCATCCTATCCCGACGAGGCGTCTCGGATCATGGCGGTGACGAGGGGGTTAGTGGCAGCGCAAGGGCAGGATTCAGTCGCGCCGGACTAACGGTCCGGAACCCGACCGCTTTCGCTTCGCCTCAGGATCGTGCCGACTGAGTTGCATACGCGACGCAGTCGCGCGGGGTACGATGCAGTCACCATGACCATTCCGACTGCATCTACCCCCGGCCAACCGGGCGCACTGCGCCGTGGCGAAAAGTGGTTCGAAACCCCGGATGTCGCCAGTTTTATCCATCGTGCCTTCACCAAGGCGATGGGATATGACGATGATGACCTCAAGAGGCCGGTCATCGGGATCTGCAATACCTTCAGTGAACTGAACCACTGCAATCACAACTTGCGCGCACTTGCCGAAGCGGTGAAGCGCGGTGTCCTGCAGGAGGGTGGTCTTCCACTGGAGTTCCCGACCATCTCGATCGGGGAGGTCTTTGTCAGTCCGACTTCGATGTTCTTCCGCAATCTGGCAGCGATGGACACCGAGGAGATGATCCGGGGACAGCCGCTGGATGGCGTAGTTCTCCTGGCGGGATGTGACAAGACCACACCTGCCCAACTCATGGGGGCAGCATCCGCCGATGTGCCGGCGATCATGGTGACGAGCGGACCGATGCTCAACGGGCGGTACGAAGGCCAGGACCTTGGTGCGTGCACCGACTGCCGTCGCTACTGGACGGAATACCGTGCCGGGACCGTGACCAAAGAGACGATGTCCCAGCTGGAGGACAACCTGACGCGTTCCGAGGGTCACTGCATGGTGATGGGAACGGCTTCGACCATGGCGGCGTGCGCCGAGGCCCTCGGGATGATGCTGCCGGGAGGTGCCTCGATCCCGGCCCCGGATAGCCGTCGTTTGCGGTTTGCAGCCGCATCGGGACGCCAAGCGGTCCGTTTGGCACGGGAGGGAATCCGACCGTCACAGATCATGACTCCGGCGGCGTTCGAGAATGCGATCCGGGTTCTCCATGCCCTTGGCGGATCCACCAATGCCGTCGTGCACTTGCCGGCGATTGCCGGACGCCTAGGGATCAAGTTGCCACTCGACCTCTTCGATTCGCTTTCGCGCACGACCCCGTGGCTGGCGAACCTGCGCCCATCCGGGCGGTATCAAATGGAGCAGTTCTTCGAGGCTGGAGGCGTGCCGGTTCTCATGAAGGAGTTGGAGGGTTTGCTCCACGGCGATGCCTTGACGGTGACAGGCTTGACGGTGGGCGAGAACCTCTCGATGGTTGAACCGGTTGGCAACCGGGAGGCTGCGTCGCAACGACGGGTGCGTGAAGTGATTTCGTCCCGTGAGGAACCGCTTGACGCCGAGGGTGGATTGGCCATCGTGCGGGGGACCCTTGCGCCTGATGGTGCAGTCATCAAGACGGTCGCAGCGTCATCGCACCTCCAGAAGCACCGAGGCCGGGCACTGGTGTTCTCGTCGCCGGCAGAGATGCAGGCGGCAGCCGATGATCTTGAACTGGACGTCACTCCTGATGACATCCTGGTGTTGCAGAATGCCGGACCAGTGGGCGCCCCGGGGATGCCAGAGATTGGCAATCTACCCATCCCGCGCAAGCTCCTCAGGCAGGGTGTTCGCGACATGGTTCGCATCTCTGACGCGCGGATGAGTGGGACGGCCTTCGGAACGATCATCCTCCACGTCGCGCCGGAGAGTGCGATCGGAGGGCCGCTTGCGGCTGTGCGGACCGGTGACATCATTGAGCTAGATGTCGAGGCGAGACGGCTGGACCTGATGGTTGAACCGGCCGAGATAGCGAGACGACTCGCTGAACGCGTGGTTGCGCCTCCCCCATTCCGGCGGGGATACGGGAAACTGTTCGTGGAACACGTCATGCAGGCGCCGGATGGATGTGACTTCGACTTCTTGCTCGGGGATCCGGACGACGCTATCTCGGCAGCGCGGATGGGGCGCGACTTGAGAACCTAATCCGTACAGACGCGTGGCGGCGGGGTGACGTCCCTGCCGTTGCGGCAAGGAATGCGCTGGCCATGATCACGAAGCGGGTTACCAAGGGAAACATCTGGGGCGTGGTGCAGAGTCGCCTCTACGTGCCCATCAGTGACCTGCGTAGGATGTTCAACCTTCCCACTGATGATGTGGCCCCGATGACCACCACGGAAGGCACGTACTACATCGGTCTCCCACCAGAGGCGGCGGCGATGGTCGGACAGCTCTGGCAAGAGGGCAGGATCGTATTCGACTGCAACCAGGATGTTCGGGTCATGGTAGTCCAGGGACTATCACCGGTTCGGGTTCTGACCCGCGGTCGCAATGACGACGGTACCCGCCCGGTCATGCGCACGCCCTCGCGTCCGCGTCCGACGCCGACGGTCGTGACGCCGGTATCGGCCAGTGTTGGGGATGTTCCGGACACCGGGGCCCCAACGCCAGCGGCACGTCCGGTCGTGCGACGCATGCGGTCCGCGACGACACGGGTTCCCACTCCGGAAACGCCTTTCGAGTTCCGTCCGACACCGCCGGAGTTTGTCTCCGAACGGCCGGCCGATATCACCCGTCTTGCTGACATGGCTCGTGTCGCCGAGGCTGAGGGGCAGGCCCCGCGGGGGTTGCGGGTCGCGATACCCGAGGAACAGACCGTCGCGCCAAGTGATGACGAAGCGTCGGGAGGATCTGGTGGGGATGATGGATCGCGGAGGCGAAGACGTGGTGGGATTGGGCGGTCGACGCGTGCCCGGTCGGTGTGACCGCCCATCGAAGGGCATGGACGCCCTTGTATCAGGCCGATGCGACGATTCGGCGTGGTCGGAAGGACCGGGGCGTTGATGTCTGCAACGAACTCTGGAGACACCCTCCAACGCCGGAGTAGGGATAGTGTGACCGAAAGCGGAGACCAAGTGTCAGTGTCGCTGCCGGGTCGGGTCTTTTCACCGGAGACGCGCTTTACGCGGGTGTGGAACTGGAACACTCGTACGCGGGGCACCGTTTTCTGGGTCCTTGTCGCGTTGGCGGTGCTGCTGCTCTGGACGGTGAGGAGTGTCCTTGCACCGTTCGTCATCGGTGCAATCCTCTCATACCTGATCCATCCACTAATCCAGTTGACCTCGCGATACACGCGGTTGCCGAGAGTGGGTTCCGTGGCGGTGGTCTATCTGGCCGTGGCTGGATTGATCACGTGGGGGGTCATCGTGCTGGTGCCGGTGGTGTCAAAGGAGGCACGCGAGCTGTCCATTACCCTGCCTCGGATCGTGGCGCGGGCGCGCGACATCATTGACCAGGACCCTCACCTCTCGTTCCTCGGATATGACGTCTCGATTGCGCCACTTCTCGATGAGGTGACCAGGTCGGTCGGGACCGTGGTGAGTGCGGTCTCGCGAAGCTTGCTAGATACCGCGGTGGCCACGGTCGAGACGTTCTTCAAGGGAATGCTCACCCTGGTGATCACGTTCTACCTTCTCATGGGCGCGGAACGGTTCAAGTGGTGGGTTGGCCATCACACTCCGCAACCGTACCGGGATGAACTTTCCCCGATTGTCAGGGAGATTGACCGGATCCTTGGCAGGTTCCTTCGTGGTGAGGTGGTCCTGATCGTGATCATGACGATTGCGACTTGGGCGACGCTTTCCGCACTTGGCATCCGGTACGCGCTCATTCTTGGACTGATTGCCGGAATTCTGGAGTTGATCCCGTTTGTGGGGACGTGGATGGCAGCGATTCCTGCCGTCGTCGTGGCGGTGGCGACACCGTCACCACATGGCTGGTCACCACTTGTGAGTGCCGGGATCGTTGGTTTGGCCTACTTCATTCTTCGGCACGCCGAGGATTACTTCGTGATCCCCTTCGTCATGGGGAGGGCGGTCCATATCCACGCGCTTGTCGCAATGTTCAGCGTGCTGTCCGGCGCGGTCCTTGGTGGTGTCCTTGGCATGTTCCTCGGAGTGCCGACGGCGGCGGCCCTTCGGATCATCATCGGCTACATCTACGGCAAGTTGACCGAACCGATGCCGTCCCCCGATCAGGACAAGATGCTGTTAGAGGCATCCGTGCCCGTGTCTGAAATGGAAAATACCGGCTGACCGGTCACTGATCGGGGCGCGTGGCATCTGTGAGCGGCGTGCCACTTGGCGCGCGCCGTTGCCGCCCCACATTGCCCCTGATTGCAATGCGCTGCGCGACACCGCCTCGCGCGCAAGGTGAGGATTATGTAAAATCCGCCACACTGCCGCCGAGTGACAGAATGCGTTTACGTAACTGATGATGCAGGTACGTTGACATCCACTGTCGGCGACGATTGCGTCCACGAGGATCGTATGACGACCAAGCGACCGCCGTCTCCGGCCACTCCGCCAGGTGGCGTGCGTGTTGGTCCGTTCCTGATCGACACCTCGATCATTCTTGGCCGTCGGACACGGACGACGAGTCCGGACGCAACGACCGTGGAAGAGGGTGTGAACCCTGTCGAACGTGCGCCTCGAGCAACTGCCGACTACGCGGATCGATCTGTAGGTGCTGCTGATGAGCTCGAGATTGCCACGCTGAGTGATCTTGAACGGCGGGTCCTGATAGACCTCGAACGTGATGCCGAGGGTGGATTGCGGTCAATCTCCCCCGAAGTTGAGCGCGAGATCCGTGGTGACCTTGACCGTGCGATCGGAAGGCCATCCGCGCCCGGTCAGGACCACATTGATCCGACCCAGGCTCGGCCCGCTACCCGGGAAGGCCCTTCCGGGACGCAGATCGGATTGCCTGAGGCTCGCTCAGTGACGCGTCGCCCTTTGACACGAACCGACGTGCCGGCGACAAGACGGACCAGATTGGACGAACGACGTCCGGGCCTCCCTCCACCAGGGCCACAAGGCTCGTCAACCCTGAGGCCCCGTGATCCTGGTGTTGCGCGCGACACGGGTCGCGATCCGGGAGGTGCGCGCCTGGCTGGTTCCCCGACCACCGAGCGACGTTCGTTGCGGGATGGCACCGGGTCGGCGATCGGGGCTCCACGACCCACACGCGACGTACCGGCGTCTGAACGGCAAGTCCGGCCCACGAGTGGGGTTTCACCCGCGCGGTCGGCCGCGCGCCCTGAGGCGGGAAGATCGCGGTCTCGGACCGTGCGTGAAGTGATCGCCGGCGCCGAACGTGCATCTGTCCGGTCAGTTGCCCCGCAGGATGTTCCTGATCTCCGTCAGGTCCGGGGACCATGGCAGCCACCGCCTCGAGACGTGCGATCGGCCCAGGCCTTGTACCGGAGTGGCACTGGGATTGCCGGTGAAGGGACTGGGGCGGTTGGTGATCGGCTTGCCGAAGTTCCAACGGTCTCGGCGATGAGGTCGGTGTTGCCTCGTCGCGGTTCGGCGATGGTGGCGCAACCTCTGGCACCGGCGGACCGGCGCGAACGTCGCACCGAGGTGAGGGTCCGTATCGGGATGGAGTCGGATTCCGCCCAGTGTGCGGATGTGGATACCAGGTACACCACCAAGGATGTCTGGCAGCTGGATACCCGGCAGGAAGACCGGGAAATCCGGATTCTCCTTCGCCAGATAGAGTTACCCAAGCCCGTGTCGTTGACGGCGCCCCAGTCAGTGCCTCAGGTTGTGCGTCCGGGAGTTCTCTGGCTGGTAGCCGAGGACATCGAGACCGTGGCGGGTGACGGTGTCCATATGCCGGCATCGGTCGGGCAGGTGACTGGATACCTCGTGGCGACCCGGCCGCATGGCGGTGAGATCGTTTACCTGACCTCTCTTGCGGTCGCTTCCACACACCGTCGCCAGCGACTGGCGGTGCGCTTACTCGAACAGGCACGCCGGTGGGCATCGGCGGAGAGTGCTACGGAGATCCTGGCCGATGTTTCGGCGCGGAACACACCGGCGCTTCGCTGCCTGCAGCGGGTCGGGTTCCGGTTCTGCGGGTACAACGACCGCCTCTACCCGAATGGTGAGGTCGCACTTTTCCTGTCGCTGTCCTTGCGCTGAGGGCTGCACGCGGCGTCAGTACCACTCGCCTGCCGTGCACAGCGACCCGTACCATCGGGAGTGATGTCTATGAATGTGGTTACTACTTCACACGATGCCGCATCCGGGGTCAAACCGGTTCGGATTGGCATGTTTGGCCTTGGAACGGTTGGCGGCGGTGTCGCGAAGTTGCTGCTTTCGCGCCGTGACATCATTTCGCGAGAGATTGGCCGGCCGATCGAGTTGACCAAGGTCGTCGTGCGGGATCTCCACCGTACACGTGAGTTTGAGGTACCGGCTGAACTGCTTTCGACCGATCCTGACGCAATCCTCGAGGACCCGACGATCGATATCGTGGTCGAGGTGATGGGTGGGATCAGGCCGGCTGGCGAGTGGCTGCGACGGGCAATCCGGGCGGGCAAGCACATCGTCACAGCCAACAAGGACTTGATGGCGACTGAGGGTGTCGAGTTGCTTCGCCTCGCGGCCAAACATGGTGTGGACGTCTCTTACGAGGCGAGTGTCGGTGGTGGCATCCCGCTCATCGGGGTCTTCCGGCAGGATCTGGTTGCCAACGAGGTCCAGTCAGTCCATGCCATCATCAATGGGACCACGAACTACATCCTGACACGCATGGCACAGGACGGTGCCGACTACCTGCCGGCGTTGGCAGAGGCACAGGCACTCGGATACGCCGAGGCCGACCCAACGAACGACGTGGAGGCGATTGACGCCACGTACAAGTTGGCGATCCTTGCGTCGCTTGCGTTCCGGACGCACATCCCTCCACCACAGATCTTCCGCGAAGGGATAACCAAACTTCGCGCGGTTGACTTCAAGATGGCACGGGAACTCGGATATGTCATCAAGTTGGTGGCGATCGGTCGCCGGCACAAGGGCGCGGATGGAAGTGCCGATTCAATTGAACTCCGGGTGCATCCCACCCTGCTGCCAAAGGACGTGCTACTCGCGGGTGTCAACGGCGTTTACAACGCAGTCCATGTACAGGGTGACCTGGTGGGGGACGTCCTTCTCTACGGCCGGGGTGCGGGATCCGGACCAACATCCAGTTCGGTCGTCTCGGACATCATCGACATTGCCCATAATGTCAATGCCGGAGTGTCAAATCGCGTGCCATTTCGCGTGACGGACGATCTGCCTCTGCTGGCGATTGACGAGGTCCAATCGCGGTACTACGTGCACCTTTGGGTGGCCGACCAACCGGGTGTCCTCGCGCAGATTGCGCAGGTCTTTGGTGACCATGGGATCAGTATTGCGTCGTGTATCCAAAAGGAGACCGATGCCAAGGCTGGCACCGCCGAACTGGTGATCGTGACCCACGGTGCCCGGGAGGCGGGGATGCGCGACGCCTTGCAACAGTTTGAAATGCTGTCGGCAGTGCGCGACCTAGGCAGTGTCCTGCGGATTGAAACACCCTGACGCCATTCGTTCAAGGGCTGAAGTGCGTCTTCTTGAAACGAAAGAGGGGTGTGTATCCGAAAGCCGGATACACGCCCCTCTTGTTTGTCTGAACAGATGACGCTGGCTAGCGAACGGAGAAGCCGACCGTCTTGGTTTCCTGTTCCGCGGATGCGCGAACCATTTCCTCGATATGACGGTAGATGGTCGCGAAGTCGCTACCGATCTCGTCCGCGGAGCGATGGTCGCCGTCGGCTGACTTGTCGTGGTCGTGGGATGCCTCTGGTTTGACGTCGGTTGCCTCAGTTGGAGCGGCTTCAGGAGTGGTCGCAGGTGTCACCACGGCGCTGTCCTCGGCATGTGCCTCGGGCTTGGCGGCTGGTGCGGAACTTCCACCGCGGCTGGAGGATCCCCGCGCGGCGGTGAGGCGTGTTGAGGCTTCGATCATCGCGATGATAAGGCCGTCGCTAAGGGTTCGTGCCATGTTTGCTGCTCACTTCCAACCACTCGAGGTGAGTGGCGTAACTAGAGTACTTGTCGCTTGTTCCCGGAGAATGCCACGCATGGAACATCGCAAGCTTGCCCTCAAGATTGTACGGGGCGGAACGCGCGTATCCGGTGTGCTTGTGCCAGTGTTCGCTTGGCGCGCAATCCGTCTCTTGGGTTGACGAACGACTTTGGTCGGCACGTGATGTCTGGGCGTGGGCGCGCCGGTTCGTGACAAGTTACTCTAGAAGGACGCACCATCAGGCGCGATTGAACCGAGGTTGGGCATGGAACGAATCCTGGAAGTGATAAACGCCATCGCGAATGCCTTGTTCGGCCCGCGGGAGAAGCTTGTTCCGGTCCGGATACCGGTTCGCGTTGACGGTCGCTGACGCGCCGAGCATCATCATCAACTGCGCGCGCTGCGATTTCCCTTCAGGATAAGACTGCCATCACGTAGTTCGACATCGGTGACCCGAACCCCTTGGGTGTGCAGGGCCGCGGTCAGTTGTGCTGTTATGGCCTGTTCGATTGGGGTCCGCATCGCTGCCGGAAGGGGCAGGTCGTTCACTCGGGCTTCCTTGACGAGGACCCGTACTCCACCGTCGTTTACAGCAAGAGTTCCGGTCATGGAGAAGGCGAGGCGCCCTGGTCCGCCTTGCGCGCTGCCAGTGACGCTTATTTCCCCGCTGCGGAACTTCACACCAAGGTCGTTGATGGTCACCGTCCCGAACGGGGTGTTTGCCAATTCCTGCCCGATTGATGCGGTGGATAGGTAGTCGTTGATTTCCTTTTCGTCGAATGTGAGGGTCTGAACGCCCGACGGTGCACCGGTTTGCGCAGGCGGTGCGGTCGGCGGTATCGCCACGGTTGGAACGGTCACGGGTCGATCGGCCGGTGGCCGGGTTTGCGACGGAGGCGGAGCCGAGGTGGTTGCGGTCGGCAGGCCTCGTGCCTGCGAAAGGGTATCGAGGGCCTTGCCGAGGCTCCAGTCAGGTCCGAGGGTATAGACCATCATTGCGATGGCGGCGCCGAGGATCAGGATTCCACCGATGAAGCCTCGCATCGCTTACGTCCTGACGAGTGCTAGAGGGTGCATGGTGTATCCGCGCACCCGGGGATTCTGAGTAGTGACACCAACGCGACCGTGGGATCCGGCTGCGTTGGCGCCGGGTGCACACTAGATGCCGAGCGCGTGGCCTTGGGCAGCGAGGGCGGCTTCCTTGACAAGTTCGCTCAGGGTCGGATGAGCGACCATGATTTCACCGAGTTCATGGGTCGTGCCTTCAAGCGTGCGGAATGGTGCGACCTGCGCCAGGAGCTCAGTGGCTTCGGCGCCGATGAGGTGGGCACCGAGGATTTCACCGTACTTGCCGTCGACGACGAGTTTCACCAGTCCCTCGGTCTCGTCGTTTGCAAGTGACTTGCCGCTGGCGGCATACGGCACCTCGCCAATCTTGACGTCGTAACCAGCTTCGCGAGCCTGCTTTTCGGTCAAACCGATGCTTGCAACCTGTGGAAAGCAGAATGTGGGACGAGGCACGTCGGAGTACTTGATCGGGCGGGTATCGTGCCCGGCAATCGCTTCGGCAGCGAGGACACCTTCGGCGGATGCCACGTGAGCGAGGGCATATGGCGTATTCGTGACGTCGCCAATCGCCCAGATACCGGCAACCGAAGTTTCCATGCGCTCATCCACCTTGATGTACCCGCGTTCAGTCGCCACCCCGAGGGCCTCGAGGCCAAGGCCTTCGGTGTTGGGCTGGACACTGACGGCGACAAGGCACCGGTCGACCACGAGCGTGTGGCTCGCGTCGCCACTCTTGTAGACCACTTCCACGGCTGACCCGGTGTTCGTGGCTCTTTCAACTTGAACGCCGGTGTGGAAGGCGATGCCTTGCTTCTGGAATGAGCGCTCGAGTGTCTGGCTAATCTTCTCATCCTCGCGGGGAAGGAGGTGAGGCATGGCCTCAAGGATTGTCACCTTGGTGCCATAGGCATTCAGGACGGTCGCCATTTCGCAGCCGATTGCCCCGCCACCGACGATGACCATTGTTCCGGGTTGGGTGCGGTTTTCCACACTCTGCCAGGAGTTCAGAATGCGCTCACCATCGAATGGCATGGTCGGAAGGGCCCGCGGACGGGCTCCTGTTGCAATCAGGATGTTTCGCGCGCCGTAGGTCTTGTCGCCAACCGTTACGCGACCGGCTGAAGGGATGGTGGCCTGGCCACGGATCAGCTGGATCTTGTTCTTGCGCATGAGGAACTCGACGCCCTTGACCAGGCGTCCTACCACCTGCCGGCTGCGATCGACGGCGAGGCCGTAATCGGCTTGGAAGCCATCGATCTTGATCCCCCAGCGGTCGGCGTGAGAAAGGTGCCGAACGACTTCAGCGTTCTTGAGGAGTGCCTTCGAGGGGATGCACCCCACATTGAGGCAGACGCCACCTACCCACTCACGTTCGATGATGGCCGTGCGCTGTCCCAACTGCGCAGCGCGGATGGCGGCGATGTATCCGCCAGGACCGGCGCCGATGACGATCAAGTCATAGGTATCGTCGGAAGTCTGACCTGCGCCAGGGGTGACGGCTGCCGCCATTGTGGGATTCCTCTCGTGTCGGTTCGTAGCTTCTGGTGAGATCAAAGCACCAGGGAGATCGGGTGTTCGAGCAGTCGCTTCAGTTCCTTGACGAACTGGGCGGCGTAGGCCCCGTCCACGACACGGTGGTCGGCCGATAGGGTGATGCGCATCGTGGTTCGGACGACGATTTGCCCGTCGTGCACCACGGCGCGTGGCAGCGCGGCGCCAACCGCCAGGATTGCAGCCTGTGGGGAGGCGATCACGGCGGCGAACTCTTCGGTGCCGTAGGCGCCGAGGTTGCTGACCGTGAAGGTCGCTCCCTGCAGGTCATTGGCCGCAGGCTTTCCTGAACGTACCCGGTCGTAGACGTCCTTGGTTTCGCGGGCGATCTGACCGAGCGACTTGCCCGGCACATCGCGGATCACCGGGACGATCAAGCCACCGTCAACGGAGACGGCCACACCGATGTTGACCTGGTGCCAAGTGCGGATCCGGGCGGGTGCCTCATCCAGGAACCAGGCATTAACCGCGGGCCATGTGCGCAACGCCAGTGCTGAGGCCTTGATGACAAGGTCGTTCACTGAAAGTTTCGCGCGAGGGTCAGCGCTTGAAAGGTCGTTGATCTGCTGACGAAGGGCAAGGGCTTCGTCCATCTCCGCTTCGACCGTGAGGTAGATATGCGGGATGCCCGGCTTGGCAATTCCCATGCCTCGGGTGATCGCCTGACGCATGCGGTTGAGCGGTTCGTCGGTGAACGCGTCCCCGGACGGGGGTGACGCAACTGGCACGACCGCCGGCTGTACCTGAGCGTGTGCGTGGGCCGCAGCTTCTACGTCCGCGCGGACGATGCGTCCTCCGGGACCGCTGCCGTGACCGGCGAGGGTCCGAAGGTCAACTCCCGACTGTTCGGCCAGGACACGGGCAAGTGGGGATGCCTTGACGGCCTCTGCTGGCACATCGTGGGCTGCAGGGCCGGCGGATACCGGCGCCACGACGGCTTGCGCTTGGACTGGCGCAGCGGGCGTCGCTTGCGTTGGAGCCTGAGCGACCGCGGGCGTCGGTACTTGGGTTGGTGCGGTTGCGATCCGGACGGACGCCACCGATTCACCGACACGCGCGAGGATGCCGACAATGGTCCCGACTGGGGCGGTCCCACCGTCGCCGATCACGATTTGCGCGAGCGTGCCGTCGTGATACGACGTCAGTTCGAGGGTCGCCTTATCGGTTTCCACCTCGATGAGGACATCACCGGTCTTGACGGCGTCGCCCTCGTGCTTGACCCAGCGGGCAATGGTGCCCACCTGCATGGTGTCGGAAAGGCGGGGCATCACGATTTCTTCTGGCATGGACGTCGTTTCGTTAGTCAGGTGTGAAAGGTGTTGTCACGAGGGATGGCGAACCTGCCGGATCATTCGCGACCGGCAGGCAATTCGCCCGGTGCGACGTGGCCAAAGTATGGCCCATCCAGTCCGGGCTATCGATTTGCGGTCAGGATGCCTCGCTTGAGCATGCCGCTTTCAGCGAGGACGCTGCGCGCGGCGGCATAGATCTTCTCGTTGTTCACTTGCGCGGCGTTTTCCAGTGGACGGGCGTACGGCATGGACACTTCGGCACCACCAACTCGCTCGACTGGTGCGTCAAGTTCGGCGAAACACGCCTTTGACACCCGCGCTGCGATTTCGGCCGAGACGCCGTAGGTGGGCCAACCCTCCTCGACGCACAGGACCCGGTGGGTCTTGCGGACCGATTTGACGACCGTTTCCATGTCGAGTGGGCGAAGGCTGCGCAGGTCGACAACCTCGACGCTGATCCCTTCTTCGGCGAACCGTTCAGCCACCTGGAGAGCGCGGACGGTTGCAAACGAATGGGACACGATCGTGAGATCGGTGCCGACGCGCGGGACGGCTGCAAGTCCGATCGGTACGACGTAGTCTCCATCCGGGACCTCGCCGCGCTGGTTGTAAATCGTGAGGTTTTCCAGGAAGAGGACTGGGTCATCGTCGCGGATGGCGCTCTTCAGCAATCCTTTCGCGTCGGCAGGGTTCGATGGCGCAACCACCTTGAGGCCGGGAGTGTTCGCAAACCAACCCTCAAAGCTTTGCGAATGCTGGGCCGTGAGCTGCTTGCCAGATCCTCCGGGAGTGCGGATCACCATCGGCACCTTGAGTTGCCCGCCGAACATGTACCGCACCTTGGCGGCGTGGTTGATGACCATGTCTATTGCGACAAGGATGAAGTTCAGCGTCATGATCTCGACAACGGGACGGAGCCCCAGCATTGCCGAACCGACACCGATGCCCATGAACCCTTCCTCGGCGATTGGCGCTTCCTTGACACGCCGGGGACCGAACTCCTTGAAGAGGCCCTGGGTGACCTTGTAGGACCCCTCGAATCGGCCGACTTCCTCACCGATGACGTAGACGCTTGGGTCGCGAAGCATCTCTTCGCGAAGCGCCTGGCGCAACGCCTCACGATAGGTCAACTCTGGCATTGTCTCGATCACTCCTGCGTCGGCGGAACCGTGTACCGCGGACGCGCACCGAATGGTTGTCTGGTGATGCCAGCCCGGGGAATGTTTGGATACTCCTCAATGGGAGTGTGGCAGTCCCGGGCCGTGCACGTGTTTTTCAGGCGTCTCCGCTTGCCCAATCGGTGCCGCGGATGCTGAGCTCGCCGAACGGCGCACCCTCACCCATCCGGTCGAAGTCGGATGCACCCTTTGCGTCATAGATATGGAGGTAGAGATCCTTGGGATCCGGATCTGGAGAAGCAAGCGCGAAGTCGATGGCATCCTGGACTTCGGCCTCGACCTCGGCACGGACAGCCTCGACGGCGGCGTCATCAAGGATTCCACGTGTCCGCAGGGTCTGTTCAAACAGGACGATCGGATCGCGGGCGCGCCAGCGTTCGATCTCTTCCTGAGGCCGATATGACTTGCCAGGGTCTGCCACGGAGTGGCCGCGATAGCGGTAGGTCAGGCACTCGAGGAGGGCCGGTTGGCGTTCTTCCCGGGCTAGACGAAGGAGCCGTTGGGTTGCCTCGCGGACAGCGAGGACATCCTGGCCATCTACCCGTTCGGATGGCATCCGGTATGCCTGGCCACGTTTCCATAGGTCAGGTTCGGCAGAAGCCATCTCAACGGAGGTACCCATGCCGTACAGGTTGTTCGTGATGACGAATACGCAGGGAAGGTTCCAGATGGCGGCCAGGTTCAGGCCCTCGTGGAAGGCACCGATATTGATGGCTGCATCCCCGAATAGGCACATGACTGCGCCCGGACGCCCTTCATAATCGAGGGCAAAGGCTGCGCCAACCGCGAGCGGGATCTGGGCGCCAACGATTCCCCACCCGCCCAGGAAATGGCGTTCCACATCGAGAAGGTGCATCGAACCACCTCGCCCGTGGGCTTGGCCCGTCTCCTTGCCGAAGAGTTCTGCCATGATGGCACGAGGCGAACCACCGACGCCCAGGCTAAGTCCGTGGTCGCGATACCCACCAAACAAGTAGTCGTCCGGTGTGAGGCTACCGACGGTACCAGCGACCGTGGCCTCCTCACCGATGTTGAGGTGGCAATACCCGCCGATCCGGTCGCGCGTGTACTGCTCCTCGGTACGTTCCTCGAACCGACGAATCTGGACCATCATCCGGTAGAGACGACGGAGTTCCTCATCGGACACATGCAGGTCCGGGGTGGTGCGAGACGGCGCGATCGTACTCATTACAGATAGTTCTCGTCTTTTCAACGACGCCGATGCAGATTGGGCACAACTGGCGGCGGAAGCATAGCAACCTTGCCGCCGAGGGCCGCAGAAGATGCGGTGACCGGGCGATGCAGTTGCGGTCAAAGGCGTGTGACTGATCCGGGAGCAACGATGCCCCCAGTTGCGATGTCCCCCCAATTCTGCACTGTTGCGCGATGCGCGACAAGCACAACGTGGAACTTTCATCCAACCGGGGCGAGAACCTGATCTCCGTCAGCCACCTTGGGGCTCACAACCCCGTACACGCCACCGATGTCTGACCCGTTTTGTGCAGGTCGCGCGGTACCTTTAGACCGATGGTGACGTGGCGAACAGGCTCGGGTGACCGAGGTATGACCGATCTTCTGGGGAGGCGAAGGGTTTCGAAGTCCGACGTGATCATCGAGGCACTCGGGGACGTGGATGAAGCCACCTCGCACATTGGTTTGGCGCGTGCAGCCGTGTCATGGGATGGCGAATGGGGTCCGGGCGTCCTCGAACAGGTGCAGCGTGACCTCTATGGCCTGATGTCCGAATTGGCGATGCCTCCGAACCATTCGCAGGCGCACAGACTGCCCACGGATCGTTTGGAGTGGCTGGATCGGACTCTTGTGGATCTCAAGGGACGTATTGCCATACCCAACGAGTTCGTTCTGCCGGGATCCACGGTTGGTGGCGGGCACCTAGACGTGGCACGCGCGGTCGTTCGACGTGCGGAACGAGCTGTCGTACGAGTTCTTGAAGCGAGTGCGGACGATCCTGACCTTGGGTATCCGACGAACCCGATCCTTTCGTCGTACCTGAACCGGCTGTCGCTGGTTCTCTATTTCATGGCCCGGCTTCAAGAAGCTGAATCCGGCGACTCACCCCGTCTTGCCTCATCCCAACCGTCGTAGCCCTTGATTGGAAGGGACATTCTTGCGGTTGAGGCCAGTCAGATTGCTGGCGCGGGCTAAGGGTTAGCTTCCTTGTCCGCGTGCCAAGTTGGCCAGACCTCGACGGCGGCTCGGATGAGAGGCACGTGCGTTGGGTGCAGACCTTCTGGCAGCAGGTCAGATGCGGGGTCAACCCACATGGCGTCGCTGGTCTCGGCACTCGGGCGGAACGTTCCGGAGACGAGACCAGCGATATGGACCACCTCCAGGCTCGGACCACGGGGGTCACTGCGAATGGTGAGTATCGGGCCGATGGTTGCTTCCATGGAAGTTTCCTCCCGGATTTCGCGCCGCAGGGCATCGGCGGGTTGTTCGCGGGTCGCGGTCCAGCCCGAGATGATCCCCCACGGATGACGGTGCCGGAATGTGTGCCTGAGGAGGAGGACCCGGCCGTCCGGCCCGAACAGGATTCCCGAGACGCCGATGGAGAAGCGAGGGAGGTTAGCCAAGCGACTGAAAGCGTTGGCGAGGTGCCCGAAGGGGCGCAGGCAACGGTGGCTCCGAGGATGCTCGGGTAGACTGTCGATCATGTGCCCGGGTGCAGTGTACGGAGACGATGGTTCAGATCTGCATGTCAAAGTAGATTTGGCGCACTGGCTCACTCGGGTGGCTCGGAACCTTGGGCGGCGGGATGCAGATTTCGGTGCGGGTGAACTGGTCCCGGATGGTGTGACCGTCCGGTCGGACGTGTCGGGACGTACGGTCTGGCTGGTTCCTGTAGGCGCGGAGTGTGAAGTTCCGGGCCTGATCGCCGACTGGGCAGGCCCTTACTGGGTGCCTGACCAGGATGCTGTGACAATCGGTCAGGTGTGCGAGGCCCTCAGGGAACTCCGTTGTTTGCCGACAGAGACGAGAATGACTAGGCGACTGGTAGCTGGTGACGGTACGTCGACGATGGTGCGGGCGACTCTTTGGGCATCGCCGGCGTATCGTGCGGCGCTTGCGGGCCAGGCCGATGAGGTGTGGAAGTGACGCCGCCGCTTGACGCAATCGCGGTGGCGGCACCGGGCCCAACCGTCCCGGCATCGCGTATGCAGTCTCTACTTATGGCGCATTCGGTCCTAGCCGGGCCAGAGGTGCGGCTGATGGGACCGACTGGTGGTGGCGAGGCGGTGTTGACCCACATTTGCGCGGGTACGGGTGCGTTCCACGCTTCGATCTGGGTCGTCGGGTCGCCCGGTGAGGCGCCTCGGCTGCAGGTTGGCCACGGAAGCCTCGGCGCAAGGCGCGTGCCAACGCGGGGGATTGGTCTGGCTTGCACCGAAGCACGGACGGTTGTCCGCGCCAAACCGGTGCCCGGCGGGGCTGGACGCGAGGGGTCATCGGACAGTTGGGTTCTGATCCCGCTTGCGGGAACACGTGGAAGTGTGCTTGGGGCGCTCTGTGTTAGCCGAAACGTCGAACACGGCGACTGGCTGGCTGACGAGGTTCTGTTGCTTGAGGCACTTGCGTCTCACTTGGCGGTCCACCTCGAGAATGGCCAGTTGCACGACCAACTTGTCCGGGCGCTCGATGAAGTTCTGACTCTGTACGGTGCTGGCGAGGCGATTTCATCGAGCCTGGACCTCGACAACGTGCTTTCGGGCATCCTCGATACTTCGCGACGGCTAACCCAGGCGGATGCGTGCTACATCACGGAGAACCCGGTGGGAGGCGCGGGGGTTGTCCTTGCATCGCAAGGCGGTTCCGAGTACTGGGACCGGGTGCGTTCTTCCCAGGCAGTCGTGGAGGTACACGACCAAGTCCGGGAGGATGGAATTGCGAGACCGTTTCGCGCACTGGGGGCGGTAGGGTGGTGCATTGGCTTGAAGGTTCGGGGTCAGGTGATCGGATCACTCGAGGTGTACGCCTTGCCTGAGACGTCCGGTCGCGAGGTGCAGCCCTTGCCTGACGGGCATGGATGGGCAGTGGAACCGCACCTCCTTTCAGGCCTGGCAATGCAGGCCGCAATTGCGCTTGAGAACGCGAAGCTCTATCAGGCGGTTCGCGAGAAGGAAGCCCATCTGCAGCGCCTGGTCGAGAGGATGATCGGCGCACAGGAGGAAGACCGGCGTCGCGTTGCGTACGATATCCATGATGGACTGGCACAGTTGATGGTCAGTGCGCATCAGCATCTGCAGACCTTCGGCATCTACTATCAGCAAGGCGATGAGCGTGCAGGACCGTCCCTTCAGAAGGGGTTGTTCATGCTTCAGAAGTCCATTGAAGAAGTGCGCAAGGTCATCGCGGGCCTCCGTCCCTCCGAGCTTGACGACTTCGGACTGATGGCAGCGCTCCAACTGACGGTCCAGAACCTGCGTGATGAATTCGGGTGGCAGGTTGAGATTGTTGACGGGCTTGACGGTGGACGGCTCCCGGCGGCGGTTGAGGTGACTGCGTACCGGATCATCCAGGAGGCACTGAACAACGCGCGTCGGCACGGCGAGGCGCGACGTGCAAAGGTGGCGGTGGTTCGCCGGAACGGTGAGGTTGAGCTCCAAGTCCGCGATTGGGGCCGAGGGTTTGATGTGCGTTCCCTGAGCGAGAGAGCCGGTACAGGCTCGGATGCCGGACATCGCGTCGGAGTACACGGCATGCGGGAACGTGCCCACCTCCTTGGTGGGACATTCCACATCGACAGTGCTCCCGAGGATGGCACGACGGTGACCGTGGTGATCCCGGTTGACCGTTCGACTGACGGACTGATGCTGGGTGGCGCCGACGGGTTCGGAGGGATGGTGCGAGTGGGTGAGGCACCGGCTTCGGCTGGTGGGGCGGTTGTGACGGGCGCGCGGTCGCGTGGCGGTGGCGTCCTTAGTTGGCCAGGTCAGCGCAAGGCCGGCGGTGGGAGTATCGGGAACTGGGCAGGCGCGTCCGATCCGGACGTGAACGCGGCGGGTTCGCCGGTAATCCGGGAGGACGGTGGATAAGCATGGTTGAGACGACGCCCATAGATGTGAACCGGGTTGCGGGCATCGCCCAGCCAGACCTGGGGTCGGACAGCCAAGAGCCTGTGCGCCGGGTTCGGGTCATGCTGGTTGATGATCATCATCTGGTTATCGAGGGATTGCGCGCCGTTCTCGCGACTGACGACCGTCTCGAGGTAATCGGTGAGGCGAGGTCTGGGCGGGCGGCCGTCGCCATCATTCCTGATCTTCAACCTGACATTGTTCTCATGGATATCAGGATGCCCGATATGGACGGGATTGCGGCGACGCGTCAGGTCAAGCAGATCGCTCCGAAGACGAGCGTGATCATGCTGACGATGTATGAGAACCCCGATTACCTGTTCGAGGCGGTGAAGGCTGGCGCAAGTGGCTACGTCCTCAAGGATGTCGCCGGCGTCGACTTGCTCGAGGCAATACACACTGTCGCTGGTGGCGGGTCCCTGCTGAACCAGGAAGTGGTCGGGCGATTCCTGCGCAGGCTCGCCGCTGAGGTGGATCAGCGGTCATCGGAACCGGCTGCTTCCCCTGGTCCGGACCGGTTGACCCCGCGTGAGCTTGACGTCCTCCGACTGATTGCGGCTGGCATGAGCAACAAGGAGATCGCCGTCCGTCTCTCGGTGACCGTAGCCACGGTAAAGACCCATTTGGAACACATTCTCCAGAAGTTGCAGGTCAGTGACCGTACTCAGGCGGCAGTCTATGCGGTTACCCACGGTTTGCTTGCTTGAGTGCCGGTCACCCGGACTTTCGGGAACAAGACCGCGCGTAGTGACCCGAAATCCGTCGCCTGACTGATGAACATTCCGTCCCCCGCCCGATGTTTCGCCTAGCAGGTGGCGGCCACACTATTCCCAACACCCGGAGACCTCGAATTCGAACCGATCCAGCCATATCGCAACGGCAGGGTTGATGAGATTGGGGGTCGCTTGATGACTGCATGGGGCGGTCTAGGGCTAACGGGCAGGAGGGTGGCACGTGGCGCTTGCAGGCGCACCAATCCGGCGCAGACGACACGCACTCGTTGTGGGTTCCAACCCCACGGTCGTGCGGATTCTCCAGACGTACCTCGACCGTGAGGGGTTGAACGTCTCGGTGTCGTCCCCCGAGAATGTGCGTCGTGCCGTGGACGAATTGAGGAGCGCAGGCGCTGCTTCGTCAATCCGCGTGGCAACCCCGGGCTCGGGACCTATAGCGGTGGTGGTGGTGGTCCTTCCGCCCGGCAGTGCGCGTACCGAGGTCTGCCAACTGCTTGCCGTGCACGAAGAGACCGAGTCTGCCCCGCTGGTGTTTGTGCAGTCAGCGACCGTGCCAAGTTCGGTAGTGGTTGCGAAGCCGCCGACGTCATTTGCAGGCATGACCGCTGCACATGCTGGTGGGTCCGTTGAGCTTGTCTGGCCATTCCGCCTTCGTGAAGTCTTCGATGCGGTCGCCATTGCCATCTCGACAGACAACGCCCGTGTGGCGTCGGCGAGGCTGCACCGGGACGATCAGGTTGGCCGGGAGATTCGCAACCTGACCAGAACGAGGAGTTCTGGCCGACCCAGCGGAGACGATGTCGCAGTTGCTCCCTTGGCCGTGGGGACTGCGGGGATGGTGTCAGCGTGATTGCGACGGTCGGGTTTCCGGTCTCGCCAGAGCAGTCATCGGACGAAGGACCGATCCGGGTCCTGATTGCTGACGGTCAGGCGTTGATGCGCCACGGAATCCGCGCCATCCTCGACCTTTCAGGAGGGTTCGAGGTTGTTGCCGAGGCCGGGAACGTCAATGAGGTGACCCAGCATCTGGCCGGTGTTCAGGTTGATGTTGCGCTCGTTGAAATGGAGTTGCCAGGCGGTGGTGTGTTTGAGGTACTCAAGCACCGGACCCGTCTCAAGGCTGCGGTCAAGGTACTCGTGGCCGGAACGCGGACCGCGGAACCCCAGTTACTCCCGCTGCTCGCCGCCAGTGCTTGCGGAATGATCCTCAAGGAAGGCGCGGCGGCAACTGTCATCGGGGGTATTCGGGAAGTTCATCGGACGTCATTCTTTGTTGCGCCGGACATCTCCCGGAAAGTCATTGACCGTTGGCATCGGACGCCGGCACGTCCCGGGTCTTGGGCGCAACCAGGGGTGGCTCAACTCTCAAACAGAGAGCGTGAAATGCTCACATGCATCGGTGCGGGCATGGCTAACCGCGAGATTGCGTCCCACCTGAGCATCAGTGTGAAGACGGTAGAGGCGCACAAGTCGCACATTGCCACGAAGCTCGGGTTGCGTGGCGCGGTTGATCTCGTGCGGTTTGCCACACGTGAGCAGTGGGGTGTCGGACAGTCCCCGCTAGCACAGTCATCCTCAATCCTGTAGCGTCATTCCGGGGCGTGGCACTGATGCCCGCTGAGAAGGTGCAGGATGATCCGACTGACACGGCTGGGCGGCCAAGCCCTCTACTTGAACTCCGACCTCATCGAGTTCATGGAAGCCACTCCCGACACCATCATCGTGATGACGAGCGGCAAGCGCGTGATCGTGATTGAGCAACCGGCTGAAGTGGTGAAGCGCATCGTCGAGTATCGAAGACGCATTGTCGCTGAGGACCCTTCTTAGGTCAGAGGCGCCGCTGATCGCCGCTGACGCGGTGTTCTCATTGACGTGGAACTATTTTGTCAATGGCCGCGATACGCTTACTGACGGCCCGGTTACGCGATGTGGTAACCGTCTGGGCAGTCGTTTGTATGCGTCGCACATCGTTGCTATCCTAAGCGGGACGGCACGACGCAGATTGTTTGTTCAGGGTAGGAGTTGACATGGCTGAAGGTGGACATGAGGCGAAGCGCGCGCCGGACTTAGGTTCGTATGGCGGGTTGTTTCTAGGCTTCTTCGCTCTCGGGTTTGGTTTTTGGCTCGAAGGCGGCGACTTTTCTGCTCTTCTGCTGCCATCACCGATCATCATTATCTTCGGTGGCACTGCGGCGACCCTTTGGATGTGTATCCCTGGCCAGAACCCTCTCACATGGGGTGGTTTCTTCTCGGCGGGATTCACGGACGTTCACCACGATGCGGTTGCGACAATCCAGACGTTCGTAAGGCTCGCTGAGAAGGCACGGCGTGAAGGTTTGCTTTCCCTGGAAAGCGAAATGGGCAACATCCACGATGCCTTCATGAAAGAGGGAGTTCAGGAAGTTGTTGACGGAACTCCGGCTGAGCAGATCACCGACATCTTCATGGTGCGCATCGACCAGATGGGCAAGCGTCACCACGTCGGCAAGGAGTTTTACGGCCAGGGTGGTGCATTTGCTCCCTGCATGGGGATCATCGGAACCGTGCTTGGACTGACCATCGTGCTCGGTAGCCTCGGTGGTGCTGACGCTGCTGCACTTGGACACAGTATCGCGACCGCGTTCATTGCGACTCTCTTCGGTGTTGCGCTCGCAAACCTGCTTCTGCTGCCGATTGGCAAGCGATGCCAGATCAAGAGCGAGCATGAGGTCGAGTACATGAACATGCTCGTCGCCGGCATCCTTTCTATCCAGGCGGGAGACTCGCCTCGCCTCGTTAGGGCGAAGCTCAACTCCTACCTGCCGCCGGCCGAACAGAAGCGCCTCGCTAAGGCTGCTGAAGGTGGCGCGGCTGCGCCAGCCGCGGCCTAGTAGTCGCAGTTGAGCTGATCTGGCGACAGGAATAGCCTGACAGGTCGATGAGAAGCTACCCCCACCCGGCGACCGGGTGGGGGAACGCGTTTACACACTAGGTCACTATCCTGCGTGGCTCAGTCGGATCCTGGAGGGTAATCAGATGGGACTTCCAAAGAAGCATGTCTGTGCGGAGCATGAGAACGCGGAGCGCTACCTGCTGACATATGCGGACATGATCACTCTGCTTCTGGCCTTGTTCATTGTGCTTTATGCAATGAGCATTCAGGATCCGATCAAGTACGAGATCATCGCGTCTTCGCTTTCGAAGGCGTTCAACACTGGCGGTGTTCGTGGCAACGTCAATAAGCAGCAGATCATGCTTGGGCCAGTCACCAACGCATTCGCTGGCATGACGAGCGTCGGCGAGACGGTAGGCGAAGAGCTCACCTCCTATGCACTCAAGGAAGAGTTGGGCGACCAGATCAGCGTGACTTCCAGCAAGGATGCAGTTGTCATCACTCTTGCCGGGGGCATGGTGTTCAGTTCTGGGAGTTCCGAGTTGCGCCCTGAGGGTCGACAGACCCTGGAATTCATATCCGATCGTCTCATGGCGCTGCCGGACAGCAACCCAATCCGCGTCGAGGGCCATACCGACGACGTTTCCCCGAATACCGAGCGATTTCCGACAAACTGGTTCCTGTCTTCGGCGCGCGCAGCGACTGCCGCGAACTTGCTTGCGGAAGTCGGCGTAGACCGGAAGCGGTTGCAGGCGGTCGGTTTGGCGGAGACGAGGAGCATTGCTGACAACTTGAGCCCCGAGGGCCGGTCGAAGAACCGACGTGTCGAAATCTGGATCCTTCCACCTGCAACGCAGGGGCCAGCAACCGTTCCGACGCCGAGGCCTGCAGGGCGCTAGCATGATTAAGGCTTCGCGCCGGATGGCGCGGGGAAACGCCTTGCATTCCGTCGGGAACACAGGACCGGAGTTCCCGGAAGCTGGTGAATGTTTCGCTTGACATGGACGTACGTGAGTTTGGGAGCGGGTGATCGTGGTAACTGAGGAGCGTCTACTCTCCGAGGCCGAACATGAGGCGCTCATGGACGGTGCGCGTGCGGCCGGTGGTGATGGGTCTGGGCACATATTCGGGCACACCGTCCGCAACGAGGGCCAGGATCCAATAGTCCGTGACTATGACTTCCGCCGGCCACTGAAGTTCACCCGTGAAAATCTTCGGCTCCTGTCTTCATTGCATGATGCACTCGGGGCTGGCTTCGGAGTAGACCTCTCAGGAATCCTCCGCTCACCCGTTGACTCGACCCTGGCAGAGCTCCATCAACAGGCCTATGCCGAGTTCGTGGACGGGGTCAACGAGGGGTTCTTCGTCTACGCCTTGGAGTCGGAGCCGCTTCCTTCGCATTTCATGATCGCGATCAGCCGCGACGCGATGTTTGCCTCGCTGGATCGACTGCAAGGCGGTCTTCCCAAGCGGCTGCGTGCTGACCGTGAGGCGACGGACATCGAGAATGGCCTGATCCAGAGGCACTTGCTGCCTTTGGTGATGGATGGCGTACGGACCGGTTGGGCGGAAGTTGACCGACTCAACCCCAAAGTCGTGATGTCCGACACCAGTGCCACGTACATGCGGATTGCCCTGCCGTCGGACGCTTGCCTGACCGCCGATATCCGGATCCACGTCGGCGATGCTGAGGGAATGATCCGTGTCTGCTACCCATTCGCGTTGATCGAGTCTCTCGTTGGAAAGCTTGCTCACGCGAACGTTCCACCCTCTTCGATTGTGCGCCGGTCGCCAGATGATGATGAGAAGGTTCGCCGCGGCCTTGGAAACATCCAGGTTCCGATCATTGTCGAACTTGGCAATGCAGACGTGACACTCAATGACGTGCTTGAGTTGCAGGTTGGCGATGTGATCCCGCTGGGTGCCCGGGTGGCTGGTGACATTTCTGTCCTGGTCAATGGCGAGCGGAAGTACCATGCAAGACCCGGCCTTCGCAGCAAGCGTCTTGCGATCCGAATAACATCGATCATCAGCGAAGGTGACGATGAAGATGGCGGGTCGAGCGAGGGCTGAGCCCCTGGCCTGAACGGTGCCGGGTGAGCGAATCGGGTTGACCGGATCGCGTGCCCTCATGGAGAGGAATACATTTGCTATGGAAGAGACAATGACGGCCGAGGCGGGTAGCGCAGGTGTGCATCCTGCTCAGTTCGAGGCAATCGATGGTGCGGGCACGTCCGCCGGTGGTGGCAACCTCGACCTGCTCCTCGATGTCAACCTCCGCATCACGGTCCAGCTCGGCAAGCAGGAGCTTGCGATCAAGGACGTCTTGTCCTTGGGCAGCGGATCAGTGATCGAGCTAGACAAGCTTGCGACGGACCCGGTGGACATTCTGGTGAATGACCGGCTGATCGCCAGAGGCGAGGTTGTCGTGGTGGATGAGAACTTTGGTGTTC
>Ga0114981_10000427_pt1 | contig 27507 bp, 21 predicted proteins | sample S_140806_MF_Meta_FD_87028 | JGI IMG/M metagenome (GOLD analysis project Ga0114981, IMG submission 87028) | Freshwater microbial communities from Lake Simoncouche, Canada to study carbon cycling - S_140806_MF_MetaG | ecosystem: Environmental > Aquatic > Freshwater > Lake | place: Lake...
AGAAATTCTATGTTGTTAATAATCTAAAAAACAATTGTTTATGAATCCTTCATTTAATCTTTCTAATTACACTATCAGCTTTGGCAAACTAGTTGATAAAGATTGTATCTTTTTTGAATTTCAGTACGACAAAATACTGATTGAACAGTTAAAAAATCATTTGAAAGTGTATTGGTCATGTACTCAAAAATTGTGGTATGCGCTTGATTTGCCTCAATATAGAGCACTTTTGCTATTACCCCCCAAACCCATTTTTACTGCTTCCAAGTTAAATGCACTGCATAAAAACAATTTAAATGCTTTTTATCGCATGCAAGAACAACTTCTTTTAAAAGCCTATAGCATAAATACTCAAAAGGTTTATTTAGGAGAATTTTATCAATTTTTAAAGAGCTTAAAATCTTTTCCTGCAGAAGATGTAAATAACGAAAAATTACGCGCTTACTTGTTGTATTGTGTGCGAGCGTTAAAATTACACTCATCAACCATTCATTCTAGAATAAATGCCTTGAAATTTTATTATGAAACTATATTGCAGCGAACAACTGTTTTTGATGATATACCTCGTCCTAAAAAAGGCAATACATTACCAAAAGTGCTAAGCAAAATACAACTTAAAACTATTTTCGACTTAACCCATAATCTTAAACATAGAATGATTTTGAAAATGGTATATGGCATGGGTTTAAGAGTTAGCGAATTGGTTAATTTAAAACTTGAAAACATAGATAGCAGCCGTATGCTCGTGCATATTCAACAAGCTAAAGGTAAAAAAGACAGGTACGTTGTATTACCCGCTTCTATCTTAAATGAATTAAGAAGCTATTTCCTTCAATACCGTCCTAAAAAGTATTTATTTGAAGGTCAAACGGGTTGTATCTATTCTATCAGAAGTGTTCAGGCAGTTTTTAAAGCCGCTATGCAAAGAGCGCAAATAAAAAAACAAATAGGCATTCATGGCTTAAGGCATAGCTATGCAACGCATTTATTAGAAGCGGGAACTGATATTGTTTTTATCCAAAAATTATTAGGTCATGCAGCTATCAAAACAACAATGATATATACACAAATTAGCTACCACCAATTAGAAAAAATAAAAAGCCCTTTGGACCATTTGTAAAAAAGCCCCGAATTTTTCGGGGCTTTAAATTTTATTTACTGCTGTGTTGTTTGGCTGCTTGCACAAAGGCTACAAACAAAGGATGCGGATTTTCTACCGTACTCTTATATTCTGGATGAAACTGGGTAGCGATATAAAAAGGATGACTCGGATCTTCCATAATTTCTACTAAGCCCGTAGCTGGGTTTTTACCTGCCGGTACTAAACCATTTTTTTCAAAAGCTTCTAAATACGCATTATTAAATTCGTAACGGTGGCGATGGCGTTCGCTAATTTGTGTGCTACCATAAATAGCCGCTGCTTTAGAATCGGCTAAGAGTTCGCAATCGAAAGCACCCAAACGCATAGTGCCGCCCATTTGCGAAATATTTTTTTGCTCTTCCATCATCGCAATTACCGGATGCTGGGTTTGAGCATTCATCTCGGTAGAGTGCGCATCCTGCATGTGCAATACGTTGCGGGCAAATTCTACACAAGCCATTTGCATACCTAAGCAAATACCAAAGAAAGGTACTTTTTGCTCGCGTGCATACTGGATAGCATGTATTTTACCTTCTATACCTCTACTACCAAAACCAGGCGCTACTAATATGGCATCTACATCTTGCAATTTTTCTACCGCATTCTCTGGTGTCAAAAATTCGGAGTGTATATTTTTGATCACTACTTTACATTCGTTTACCGCACCCGCATGGATCAAGGCTTCTAAGATCGATTTATACGCATCTTGTAGCTCTACATATTTACCAATAAGGCCTACGGTAATTTTAGATTTTGGATAACGCAATTTGTTTAAAAACTCTTTCCATTTTAGTAGTTCCGGTTCTTTGCTGATCGGCAATTGCAATTTGGTTAAACAGATTTTATCTAATTTCTCGCGCATCATTTCTAAAGGCACACCATAGATCGTATCGGCATCTAAAGCCTCAATAACGGCGTCTTTGGTTACATTACAAAACAAGGCCACTTTGCGTTTGATATCATCGTTGAGCGGATGCTCGGTACGGCATACTAAGATATCGGGGTTCAAACCATTTTCACTCATCAATTTTACCGAGTGCTGAGTTGGTTTTGTTTTTAATTCTTTAGCAGCATTCAAATACGGAATTAAGGTAAGGTGCACCACAATGCAGTTTTCGCTGCCCATCTCCCATTTCAATTGGCGAACCGCTTCTACATATGGTAGCGATTCAATGTCGCCCACAGTGCCGCCTAATTCGGTAATTACTACATCATATTTTTTCTCATTGCCCAAGAGCAACATTCTTCTTTTAATCTCGTCGGTGATATGCGGAATAACTTGTACGGTTTTGCCTAAGTAAGCACCCGCGCGCTCTTGATTGATAACATGTTGGTAGATACGACCCGTAGTCACATTATTAGCCTGTGATGTAAAGGTGTTTAGAAAACGCTCGTAATGCCCTAAGTCCAAATCAGTTTCAGCACCATCTTCGGTTACATAACACTCTCCATGCTCGTAAGGGTTTAGTGTACCCGGATCGATATTGATATAAGGGTCAAATTTTTGAATGGTTGTGCTGTAGCCTCTTGCTTGTAAGAGTTTGGCTAAAGAAGCCGCAATAATGCCTTTACCTAATGAAGAAGTAACCCCGCCGGTTACAAAAATATACTTTGTCATACGTTCTTAGTTTATGACCGGCAAGAGATTTACAAGCAATAAAATTTGGTGGAAAAGTTACTCGGTCATGCAAAGGTAAAAAAGAAAAGTAAAAATTGTTGCCTAGAAGCGAGGCTTTATTAAATATTTTTAAAAAAATAGAAAGTCATTTAAAATAGAAGGCTTTTACCGACATTAGATTAACTTTATACCCTCAAAAAGAATGCTATGCAATTTGATATTAAAGGCATGGACAAAGCCCTGTTGAAGGAATTATATGCTGCTTTGTTGAAGCCTAGAATGATAGAAGAAAAAATGTTGGTCTTGTTGCGCCAAGGAAAAATATCGAAATGGTTTTCGGGTATTGGTCAAGAAGCGATAGCGGTGGGGGCTACCCTAGCCTTAGATGCCGACGAATATATTATGCCAATGCATCGCAATTTGGGGGTGTTTACCGCTAGAAAGGTGCCTTTCGATAAATTGTTTTTGCAATGGCAAGGGCATCAAGAAGGCTTTAGTAAAGGCCGTGAGCGTTCGTTTCACTTTGGCACCAATGCGCATCATATCTGTGGTATGATTTCGCATTTGGGTCCGCAATTGGCTATTGCCGATGGGGTGGCTTTGGCACATAAATTAAAACAAGAACAAAAAGTGTCTTTGGCGTTTAGCGGCGATGGTGCTACCAGCGAAGGCGATTTTCATGAGGCACTCAATGTAGCTGCCGTATGGGGACTGCCCGTTATTTTTATTGTAGAAAATAATGGCTACGGCCTTAGTACGCCAAGCGATGAGCAATTTATATGCAAGCAAATAGCCGATAAAGCTATAGGTTATGGTATGAAAGGCATTACCATCGATGGTAATAATATTGTGGAGGTATACCAACAGATACAAGCGGCTAAAGCCTATTGTATTAAAGAACAAAAACCTATTTTGGTAGAATGCATGACCTTTAGAATGCGTGGCCATGAAGAAGCAAGTGGTGTAAAATATGTGCCTAAAGAATTGTTTGAACTATGGGCTAAAAAAGATCCTTTACAAAACTTCGAAGATTTTTTACTGAAAAAGAAAATCATCACTACCGAAGAAATAGAAGCGTATAGAGCCGCTATACAAACAGAAATGGAAGCGGGCATTGCACTTGGTTTTTCGAAAACCGATACGCTGGTGGATACACAAGCAGAGCTCAACGATATCTATGCGCCTTTTGCTAACAAAGCCATTGCGCCGAGTACCGCTTCGGTATCAGAAAAGAAAATGATACAAGCTATTAGCGAAGCTTTAGATCAAAGTATGGAACGCCATCCCAATCTTATTTTGATGGGTCAGGATATTGCGGAGTATGGTGGTGCGTTTAAAGTAAGCGAAGGCCTCTGTGCTAAATACGGAAAAGCGCGGGTGCGCAATACACCTTTGTGCGAAAGTGCCATTATTGGTGCAGCGCTAGGCCTTTCTATAAAAGGCTATAAGGCTATGATGGAAATGCAGTTTGCCGATTTTGTTACGGTAGGCTTCAATCAAATTATTAATAACTTGGCTAAGATACATTACCGTTGGGGCCAAAATGCCGATGTGGTGGTGCGTATGCCTACGGGCGCAGGTGTGGGTGCGGGTCCTTTTCATAGTCAAAGTAATGAGGCTTGGTTTACGCATACCCCTGGTTTGAAAGTACTCTACCCATCAAATCCATACGATGCAAAAGGCTTGCTCAATGCTGCTTTCGAAGATCCTAATCCGGTTTTATTTTTCGAACATAAAGTGCTGTACAGAAGCATTTCTGCACCAGTGCCCGATGCGTATTATACTATAGAAATTGGAAAAGCAGCTACCGTATTGTCGGGCGATGATATCAGCATCATTACCTACGGTGCCGGTGTGCATTGGGTTACAGCTTATGCAGCGGCGCATCCAGCAGTGTCTATCGAACTATTGGATTTGCGTAGTTTATTGCCTTTGGATTATGAGGCTATCAAAGCCTGTGTACAAAAAACCGGGAAAGTATTGGTACTACACGAAGACTCCTTGATAGGTGGCCTTGGTGGCGAAATAAGCGCTTGGATTAGTGAGCATTGTTTTACCGATTTAGATGCCCCTGTAATGCGCTGCGCTAGCTTAGATACGCCCGTTCCGTTTGCTATACCTTTAGAGCAAAACTTTTTAGCAAAAAGTCGCTTAGACGAATCGATTCAAAAATTATTAAACTATTAATTTGTATTTTGTACCCAAAATTATCGTGTAGTATGCAAAAATTTACAAACTCTTTACTCTTTGCTTTTATCCTTTTGGGTATGGTTTCTTGCGATCAAACATCTAAAAAAGAAACAGGCGCACCCATTGTTTTGGGCGATCCAAGCACTATTGTAAATGAAAGTGATACGGTTTTCTTACGCGATAATGTAGCTGCCATGACGGTTGCAGCAGCACCAACAGAAGATACTACAACGGCTGCACCAGCCGCAGTTGCAGCGCCTACGCCAGCACCGGTAGCTAAACCAGCGCCCGTAGCAAAAGTAGCTGCTCCGGCTCCAAAGCCAATCATCAAAAAACAAACACCGCGTGCAGCAAGACATCATAGGGCTGCAGCGCATAAAAAAGCAGTAGCTAAAAAAGCAGTCAAAAAACCAGCGGCAAAAAAAGCAGCTCGACGCAGAAGACGATAAGCTTAACGGTGATATACCCTTGAGGCAATAATTTTTCCTTCTTTAATCATTAATACTTCACCAATTTGCATATCAGCTTCGTTGGGTGTGCTTCGTATATATTCAAAAAATATACCTTCTTCATTATGCATTATTTGTAGCACTTGGTAATGCAATTGCGGCAAACGAGTAAAAGCATCTTGCCACCAAGCGCGGAGTTGCGATTTTCCTTTTATATAACCGTCTGTTTCGGGTTGATGAATTTTTAACTTGGGACTATAATGCGCAGCTTGCTCATCATACAAAGCTAGCAATGCTTCTAAGTCGTGTCGGTTAAAAGCATCGAACCAATCGTTGGCTATGGAAATAAAAGGATGCATATCTTAAAATTAGGTTTTGGGTAGGACAACAAAAGTATTTAAAATTTTATTTAAGCGAATGTGGCAAGGGTATTAAAATAGTAATTACTTTCGTTGTATAAAAACAAGTTATCTATGGCACTTATTATCATTGGCATTATCTTTTTAATCGTATCCTTTGTATTACGATTCAACAAACCCACCGAATCGATTGCGAAATACGCACGATGGTTCAGTATCGGTTTAATAGCGGTGGGCGCATTCTTTTCTATGTTTATAGTAATTGATCCCGGAACGGTAGGGGTAAAAACCTTATTTGGCTCGGTAGATGCACAACCTTTAACGAATGGCTTGAATGTAAAAAACCCTTTTGCAGATGTAATTTTATATAATGTGCAAACGCAAAATTATACCATGAGCGGTGTGCATAATGAGGGCGATAAAGAAGGCGATGATGCTATACGGGTATTGTCGGCAGATGGCTTGGAAGTAGTGATTGATCTTACTGTTTTGTTTAAAGTAATGCCGAGCGAAGCGCCAAGAATTTATAGAGAATTGGGTGCAGATTATATCAATACCATTGTGCGTCCGGTATCGAGAACAAAGATAAGAGACAATGCGGTGTATTATGATGCGGTGGCGTTATATTCAACAAAAAGAGACGAATTTCAAGATCGAATTTTTAAAACGATCGCTGCCGATTTCAAAAAACGTGGTTTAATCTTAGAGCAATTATTAGTGCGTAATATCAATTTACCGAACTCGGTAAAACAAACAATAGAATCGAAAATAAATGCAGAGCAAGAAGCACAAAAAATGCAGTTTGTATTGCAAAAAGAAAAACAAGAAGCTGAGCGTAAACGTGTAGAAGCACAAGGTATTGCTGATTATCAAAAAATCATTAGTGCTGAACTGAGCGATAAGCAATTGCAATACGAAATGATTAAAGCACAAAAAGAAATTGCGACTTCAACCAATACCAAAATTATTATAATGGGTAACAGTAAAAATACACCCCTTATGATCAGCGATAAATAATATGCATTTAGAACTTCCAAATCGATTAGCGAATTTTATTGGCGGTAATTTTATAGCGCCTACCCAACAACAGTATTTTGATAATTGCAATCCAGCTACCGGCGACGTTTTATGTGCGGTGCCAGATAGTACCGAAGAAGATGTGCAATTGGCTGTAACGGCAGCGCAACAAGCATTTCCCGCTTGGAGCACAACCCCAGCAGAGCAACGCTTTAAAGTACTTAATAAAATAGCCGAGCTCCTAGAATCAAATTTAGACGCCTTAGCTTTAGTGGAAACCAATGATAACGGTAAGCCGCTAAGCTTGAGTACGCGCGTGGATATACCGAGAGCGGCGAGTAATTTTAGATTTTTTGCAACGGGCTTACTGCACTTTGCCTCCGAGAGTCATAGCATGGAAGACAAAGCGATCAATTATACGCTGCGTCAGCCAATAGGCGTTGTAGGTTGTATCTCGCCTTGGAATTTACCCTTATATTTATTTACTTGGAAAATTGCACCTGCATTGGCAGTGGGCAATTGTGTGATTGCCAAGCCCTCCGAAGTAACGCCTAATACGGCGTATTTATTGAGTGTTATTTGTAAAGAAGCAGGCTTACCCGATGGGGTTTTGAATATCTTACACGGTGGAGGCCAACATTGTGGGAGTGCTATTGTGGCGCATCCTGCTATTAAAGCTATATCCTTTACGGGAAGTACTAGAGCCGGAAAAGAAATTGCAGCGGTGGCGGCTCCGATGTTTAAAAAAATATCCCTAGAGTTGGGCGGCAAAAACCCAGCGATCATTTTTCCTGATTGCGATTGGGATACCATGCTGAATACCGTTATTCAATCTTCTTTTGCCAACCAAGGACAAATATGTTTGTGCGGTAGTAGAATATTAATTCACGCGTCTATTTACGAAAAATTTAAAAAAGCATTTGTAGAACGCGCAGCGCAACTCACAGTGGGCGACCCTTTAGAAAAAACAAGTAAGCAAGGCGCTATCGTTTCCAAAATGCATTTCGATAAAGTATTACATTGTATTGAGCAAGCCAAAGCAGAAGGCGGCACTATTTTATTGGGCGGTCATGCAGTGCAAGGCAGTGGCAGATGTGCGCAAGGTTTGTTTATAGCCCCAACCATTATAGAAGGCCTTGGACCTCATTGCAAAACGAATATGGAAGAAATTTTTGGTCCGGTGGTTACGCTACAAGCTTTTGATGACGAAGCAGATGCTTTAGCAAAAGCCAATTACAGCGATTATGGTTTGGCTGCTACTATTTGGACACAAGATTTGACCCGTGCGCATACAATGGCTGCACAAATTCATAATGGTATTGTATGGGTGAATTGTTGGTTGCTCCGCGATTTAAGAACACCATTTGGCGGTTTTAATAATAGCGGCATAGGAAGAGAAGGCGGCTGGGAAGCCATGAAATTTTTTACAGAACAAAAGAATATTTGTATTGCCTTAGGCACTTCACACTAAATAAAAAGAGTATGTCGAACACAAAAATAGAAGTAAGCGCTGCACCACAACCAATGGGATTATATCCTCATGCTCGTAAGGTTGGTAATTTATTATTTCTTTCCGGTATTGGTCCACGCGACCCCGAAACGGATGCTATTCCTGGATTAGAATTAGATAAGCATGGTCAGTTTAAATCTTTTGATTTTGCAGCACAGTGTCATAGTGTTTTTAAAAATGTAAAAACAGTATTAGAAGCGAGCGGTGGCAAGTGGGAGCAGTTGGTAGACGTCACTGTTTTCTTAGTAGATATGAAACGTGATTTTCATATCTATAATAAAATTTATGCGGAGTATTTTGCTAGCAGTATGCCCTGCAGAACTACAGTAGGCGTAACTTCTTTGCCTTCGGCGATTGCGATAGAATTGAAGTGTATTGCGGTTATTGAGTAGTTATACTTCGTAGGTAATCCCTTCAATAGTTGCAAACGTATTTGGGAAAATGCTGCGTGCTTCTTCTTCAAAAACACGTACCTCTCTATACTTACTAGAATAGTGCCCCAACAATAATTTTTTTGTTTTAGCTAATACAGCAAATTGTGCGGCTTGTTTGGCCGTGCTGTGAAAGCGCTTTGCTGCCTTGCTTTCATCTACTTGTAAATAAGTGCTTTCATGATAGAGGGCATCGCAACCCATTACGGCTTCTAAAAAAGAAGTAGTAAATAAAGTATCTGCACAAAACGCATATTTTTTAGGTGCTGTTCCATCATCGGTAAGCCATTTGTTGAGAATGGCATTGCCTTCTTCATCAATATAATCCGCGCCATCTTTTAGGGCATCATAATGGGTGAAGGGAATTTGATACGACTCGCAAGCGGCAGCATTAATTTTGCGTGCGCGCGATTTTTTCTCTACCAAAAATCCATAACAAGCTATACGATGCTCTACCGGGAAACTGCGCACACTAAAACGAGGTGTATTTACTAAATACTCGTTTGGTGTAGATAGTTTGCAAAAGCTAAGTGGGAATTGAATTTGACTATCACCCGCTTTGAAAATGGCTGTTATAATTTCAGGTAATTCATCTGGACAAAAAATAGTTAAGGGTGCCGTACGCCCTAAGAGGTTCATAGAGTTTAATAAGCCAGGCAAACCAAAATAATGATCGCCATGCATATGGCTGATAAAAATATAGGCTATTTTATTTTTGCGAATACCAAAACGTTGGATTTGTTCTTGCACCCCTTCGCCACAATCAATCATACACAGCGTTTCATCATCTACTTGCACGATTTGTGAAGTTGTATGGCGACCAAAAGCTGCGAGTGCAGAATTATTTCCAAGAATAGTTACTTTCATGTTATTCGTCTAATCCGTTTAATAGGTCACGCTCTAAGTTTTCCATCCGCACGATGTCTTCAGCTTCTATAAAGGATGGTGTAATATTGATGCTGAAATGTAATTGTTGCGCTTTCAATTGTTGTAATAAAGCATCGTTGAAACCGGTGCACACAAAAGACTGATTTTCGTTGTAACATAGATTATGAATAGTCTCCAAAAAAGCACCAACTTCCGCATCTAACGTTTGGCAAGCACTGAAATCTACAATAAAATTGGGGCTTTCCTTTTCTGACAGCTGAACGCAGCTTTGCATAAGGTTTTCTGCCATTTTTACATCAAAATGTGCGCTTGTGACTGAAATTAAAGTATAATCTTGTTTGGCATCAAAATTGAACATAGATAAAAGAGGATTAAACAACAATCTTATTAACGGATGCTATATTATGAATAGCCTTTCCGTTCGTAAATTTATAAAAATTAAATGGTTGAATTATAAATAATATTATTGAATTAAAAAATTCATTATTACAAGCAAAAAAATTTACTTTTAGCATATAAAGAACTGGCTATGGACTCGAATTTTTCACAAAAGGTAAAAGATATAATCTCTTATAGTAGAGAAGAAGCATTGCGCTTAGGCAATGACTTTATAGGAACAGAACATTTATTATTAGGCTTATTGCGTGATGGTGAAGGGGTGGCAATTAATTTATTGCATCAAATGCAGGTAGATTTAAATAATCTAAGAAGAGATTTGGAGCATGCTATTAAAGACAAAAATTCAAAATCGGTTTCTCAGATTAATAGTTTGCCTTTAACCAAGCAAGCAGAAAAAGTTATTCGTATCACGGTATTAGAAGCAAAGCTTCAAAAAAGCCCATCGGTAGAATCGGAACATTTAATGTTGTCTATTTTAAAAAACAAAGACAATGTGGCTACGCAGATTTTACAAAATTACAATGTCGACTATGAGTTATTTAAAATAGAACTCATGCAGATGTTGGGCGAAACACCTAAAAGTAATTATGATGATTATGAAGACCAAGATCCGTTTTCTGGAGATGGCAAACAACCTGAAATGCGCAAGCCTGCTGGTGGAGCAACGGGTACTAGCAAATCAAAAACACCGGTATTAGATAATTTTGGTAGAGATATAACGAAGATGGCTGAGATGGGGAATTTAGATCCTATTGTGGGTCGTGAAAAAGAAATAGAGCGCGTATCACAAATTTTATCTCGTAGAAAAAAGAACAATCCTATTTTAATTGGTGAGCCAGGCGTGGGTAAAACCGCTGTGGTAGAGGGTTTGGCTTTACGCATTGTGCAAAAGAAAGTATCGCGTATTTTGTATGATAAGCGCGTGATAAGTTTAGATGTTGCTTCTCTTGTAGCGGGTACCAAATATCGTGGTCAGTTTGAAGAGCGCATTAAAGCGATCATGAATGAATTAGAAAAAAATAGAGATATCATTTTATTCATTGATGAGATTCATACTATTGTTGGTGCTGGCGGTGCTAGCGGCTCACTAGATGCTTCTAATATTATTAAGCCGGCTTTGGCTAGTGGCGAATTGCAATGTATTGGTGCATCTACTTTAGACGAGTACCGAATCAATATCGAAAAAGATGGTGCTTTAGATCGTCGTTTTCAAAAAGTATTAGTTGAAGAGCCGAGTGTAGATGAAGCAATTACGATATTAAACAATATTAAATCGAAATATGAAGACTATCATAATGTAGCTTATAGCAATGATGCTATTATAGCATGTGTAAAATTATCGGATCGTTATATGACCGATCGTTTATTGCCCGACAAAGCTATTGATATCATGGATGAAGTAGGTGCGCGTGTGCATTTGAAAAATATCAATGTGCCCGATACCATTATTGAATTGGAGCGATTGATAGAAGAAGTAAAAGCAGAAAAAAATAAAGTAGTAAAGAGTCAACGTTTCGAAGAAGCAGCGGCATTGCGCAATAAAGAAACAGAAATTGGTAAAGAATTGATGGCCGCGAAAACCGCTTGGGAAGAAGATGCCAAAAATAAAAAGTTTGCTATTGAAGAAGATGATATTGCTGAAGTAGTGAGCATGATGACGGGCATACCTGTAAAACGCATGGTGGAAGCAGAGAGCATTAAATTGCGCCGAATGGGCGAGGATTTGAAAGGCGAAGTGATTGGTCAGGATGAAGCGATTGCAAAAGTGGTAAAAGCGATTCAGCGTAATCGTATCGGATTGAAAGATCCAAAAAAACCAATTGGTTCCTTTATTTTCTTAGGACCAACCGGTGTTGGTAAAACAGAATTAGCAAAAACGCTAGCGCGTTATTTGTTTGATAGTGAAGAGGCATTGATCCGTGTAGATATGACCGAGTATATGGAGAAATTTTCTTTAAGCCGTTTGATCGGCGCGCCTCCAGGATATGTAGGTTATGAAGAAGGTGGACAATTAACGGAGCGTATTCGTCGTAAGCCCTATTCGGTTATTTTATTAGACGAAATTGAAAAAGCGCACCCAGATATTTTCAATATTTTATTGCAAGTATTAGATGATGGTCAATTGACCGATGGCTTGGGTAGAAAAGTAGATTTTAAAAATACGCTTATCATCATGACTTCTAATATTGGCGTACGTCAATTAAAAGATTTTGGCGATGGCGTAGGTTTTGCTACTTCTGCAAAAGTTAATAATCAGGAAGAAGCAGGCAAAGGGGTGATAGAAAAAGCGTTGAAACGTACCTTCTCTCCAGAGTTTTTAAATAGAATAGACGATGTTATTATTTTCAATTCTTTAGAACAAGAGCATATCTATCAGATCATTGATATTTTAATGAAGGGCGTAATGAAGCGCTTAACAGGCTTAGGTTTTGGTTTAGAATTGAGCGATGCTGCAAAGAAATTTGTTGCAGAGAAAGGCTACGATCCTAAATTTGGAGCACGCCCATTACATAGAGCGATTCAGAAATATTTAGAAGATCCTTTGGCAGAAGAAATTTTAAATCAGGATGTAAAAGAAGGAGATATCTTATTGGCTGATTTAAATGAGGCCGACCAAAAAATTGTTTTTACAAAAAAACAAGAGCCGGCACCAAAGAAAGAAAAGAAACCAAAAGCATAATATGAAAAGCCTCGAAAGAGGCTTTTTTTATGCATATCAAAAGCTGTATGACTAACCGTGCTGCACCATAAAATCAGTGTATCAAAACATAGTGGTATTCATAAATACATAGTACCTTTGCCCTGCACATGGCAAGCAATCCTCATATAGCGCTCGTAGGTAATCCCAATAGTGGGAAGAGTTCCTTGTTTAATGCATTAACTGGCTTAAATCAGAAAGTAGGAAATTTTCCGGGCGTTACGGTAGACAAAAAAACAGGGCTATGTAAATTATCTAATCAACAGACGATTACTATTCTTGATTTGCCAGGCACCTATAGTTTATATCCCAAAAGTGCTGATGAGCAAGTAACCTATGAAGTATTGCTTAATGCTAAAAATGAAGAAAAGCCCGATTTAGTAGTAGTAGTAGCCGATGCATCTAATTTAAAACGCAACTTGCTTTTTTGTTCACAAATCATTGATTTGCGCATACCCGTTGTGGTGGCTTTAACCATGATGGATATTGCCAAAAATAAAGGTTTACAGATTGATGTAGCTGCTTTGCAAGAAGCTATTGGAGTGCCTATTGTAGTCATTAATCCTCGTAAGAATAAAGGTGTCAGTTTGTTAAAGCAAACTATTGAAGCGCAATTAATACAAGCACCTAAACGTGTAAAGCGTATTATAGATGCTGACGCGCTGGCTTGTGTGTGGTTGAGAGAAATAGAGCAATTTTGTGCTACTAGTTCTTGTTATGCGGCATTACATATTGCGTGCAACTATACCGAATTGAGTTTCTTAAATGCTGCACAGCGCATTCGATTAGCGGCTTTGCTTGACGAAGTAAAATTTCAAAAATCTAAAATACAAGCCGAAGAAATTTTATTACGCTATCAGCATATCAATAAAATAATGGCCTTGTGTGTGCAAGAAAACACACCAGCAAAGCGAAGAGAATTTACCGAACAAATAGATAAAATACTCTTGCATCCTATAGCAGGTAATGCTATTTTATTATTGGTATTGTTTTTGTTGTTTCAGAGTATTTTTTGGTTGGCCAATTATCCTATGCAATGGGTAGAAAGCCTGTTTGCAATGCTATCAGGTTTTTTAAACCAACACATGGTAGCCAATACTTTTTCTGATTTAGTAATAAATGGCTTGATTGCTGGTATTGGCGGCATCGTGATTTTTATTCCTCAAATCATGATTTTGTTTGGCTTTATCACCTTATTAGAAGATACAGGTTATATGGCGCGTATAAGTTTTTTAACGGATCGTTTAATGCGCAGTGTGGGGCTCAATGGCCGATCGGTGATGCCCTTGATAAGTGGTATGGCTTGTGCGGTTCCCGCTATCATGTCGGCACGAACTATTCAAAATAAAAAAGAACGATTGATAACAATTTTAGTAACGCCGCTGATGAGTTGTTCAGCACGTTTGCCGGTATACACTATTTTAATCAGTTTAGTCATACCCAACAAGACCTATTTATCTATATTCAATTTGCAAGGCTTAGTACTAATGGCCTTATATTTATTAGGTTTTGTAATGGCTTTATTGGTATCTAAAGTTTTAGCAATAGCTATCAAAGTAAAAGAACGTTCTTATTTCCTAATGGAAATGCCTATTTATAGAGCACCTCGATGGAAAAATGTAGGTATCACCATGGTCGAAAAAGCTAAAGTTTTTGTTTTGGATGCCGGTAAAGTTATTTTAGTAATTTCTTTATTGTTGTGGTTTTTGGCTAGTTATGGTCCAAGCGCATCCATGCATCAAGTTGCTCAAGAAAAAGAATTGCTATTAAAACAATTTCCAACGCAGCAAGATAGCATTCAGCATTTGATGGCTACTAAAAAATTAGCGCATTCGTATGTTGGCTTATTAGGCAAAACTATAGAGCCACTCATACAACCTTTAGGTTTTGATTGGAAAATAGGCATTGCACTAATTACTTCCTTTGCAGCAAGAGAAGTATTTGTAGGCACCATGGCTACCTTGTATAGTGTGGGTGAAGAAATAGGCAACTCTACCTTGGAGCAAAAAATGCAATTGGCAACCCACGCCAATGGAACGCCCGTTTATACCTTAGCGAGTGGTGTAGCCTTATTGCTATTTTATGTATTTGCAATGCAATGCATGAGTACCTTAGCGGTAGTAAAAAGAGAAACACAATCTTGGAAATATCCTATATTCCAATTGCTATATATGTCGGCTATTGCCTACGCGGCTGCTTGGATTGCTTATACGCTATTAGCTTAATTTGATCCTGGTAACAAAGTATGTTTCCATTCTTTTATAGAAAAAAATTGAAATAAAACCCCTAATCCTATTCCTATAAGCGCTGTAACTATAGCAGCTAAGATCCACTGCGTACCAATTGCTTTCAGCAAAGTGCCCATACTAAAAAGGATAATTGTAAAACAAACGATGCGGAGACAAAGAGCATAATTTTTTGGAAGTTGTAGTAATCTAATAGCATAAAAGAAAGCATATAAAGCCACTACCCATTCAGTGAGACAAGCAATTTTTGCGCAGGCTAAGGCGCCGTTTGAAGGTATAAAAATACTATTCAAGGTGATATTAATGAACACCCCTAAGCTGGCCATGCCTATTAATTGTTTCATATTGCCATTGGCGGTGAGCAAGGTGCTATAAATATAAATAATACCGAAAGCAGGAAACGAGGCCATTAACCAAGCAAATACGTGCGCATCGTAAGTGCTTAAGGGATGATATAAAAAAGCCATTATGTCTTCGCTCCATAGCATTGCGATACTAGCAATGATAATAGTAAAGGGAAGTAAAAGCTGTACGGCTACTTTTACTAACTCGCTTATTTTTTGTTGAGCAGCCAATTGTTTGCTAAACATCGGTAAGAGTACACCCGCAAATAAGAGGGCGATCATATTACCTACATCTAATAAACGATACGCAGAGGCATAAACGCCGTTTTCAAAATTTCCATAAGGATGCAAACGTTCTAACAATAAAGTATCGCTCCGCATATAGATGCTCATCAGAAAAATTAATGCTGCGTAGGGCAAACTATCTTTAATAATTTGTAAGATGCTAGCTTGGTTGATGCGGCTCCAAAAAGGTTTTTTATAAAGTCGTTTTAATAACCAAAGCGCCATGGCTACGCTTATTAAATAACTAACTAATTGAGCAATTACAAACCAATGGATAGTGAAGGCAGCACTTGTTTTGCTATTCAAAAATAAGATGCCACAAATGCCAATCATCAAGAGCTTATCCATAATAGACACGATGCCATCAACTTTAAAGTAATGCAATGCACTAATGATGCTTCTTATATATTGTAAAAGACTGTTTAAAAATTGCATACCGATGATGCCCATCAACAAGTATCGTTCCTCCCGCGTATGCTGCAAGGTCATGCTTAAGCTTAATATTATACTCGCATAAAGGATAAATAAAATAAGTTTAGCAAAAAGCGTACTAGAAAATAATTTACCTACTTGTTCGTTTGATTGCGCAATTGTTTTGTTGGTATAATTTAGTATACCCATATCTAAAATAATCTGAAACACTAAGGTAGTATTGAGCAGGGCCCAATAGGTGCCGAATTGCGTATAGCCTACTTTGTTTTGAACTGTTCTATCGATAAAGAAAACCCAAAAGGGCTTTATCAATACATTGATTAGAATTACAAAAAAAAGATTTTTTACAAAAAAGCGTTTCATCTTCTGTAAAAGTAAAAAAACGAATTAGAATGCGGACTATTCATACAATTTATTATAAAAAATAACGTTATTAAATAGTACTTTTGCGACGCTTACAACGAATATGCGCATAGCTGTAAATACACGACTTTTACTCAAAGGTAAATTAGAAGGCATTGGCTGGTTTACGTTTCAAACCTTGAAACGTATCGTAACAGCACATCCAGAGCACACCTTCTTATTTATATTTGATAGGCCTTACGATGTTTCCTTTATTTTTGCAGATAATGTTATTCCAATCGTAATACCACCGCAGGCAAGGCATCCAATTTTATTTTATTTATGGTTTGAATGGTCGATACCGTATGTATTAAAAAAATACAAAGCCGATCTTTTTCTGTCACCTGACGGTATTGGTTCCTTGCGCACCAAAGTGCCTTCGGTACTTGTAATGCATGATTTAGCTTTTGAGCATTATCCCGAGCATCTTAAATGGAGTCATAGTGTTTTTATGCGTTATTATTCAAAGCGCTATGCACATAAAGCTCAACAACTCGTTACGGTTTCTCATTTTTCTAAGCAAGATATTGTAGATCGTTATGGTATAGATGCTGATAAGATTGCTGTTGCCTGCAACGGAGCGCACAGTGCTTATAAGCCCTTGACTTGGGAGCAGCGAGAGGTAGTAAAAAAGGAATATGCACAAGGAGAAGAGTATTTCATATTCGCAGGTGCCTTACATCCAAGAAAAAATGTAGTAGCCTTATTGAAAGCCTTTGTATTATTTAAAAAGAGGAATCGCACCAATATGAAATTGGTAGTAGTTGGAAGATTGGCTTGGAATTATGAAGAGGTAGAACAGCTACGAGCTACCATGGAGTTTAAAGAAGAGGTGATATGGGTGGGTTATAGCGAAGTTAATCAGTTATGTTCTATTATTGGCGCCGCTTATGCCATGGTGTATCCATCATTATTTGAAGGCTTTGGTATACCTATTTTAGAATCTTATTATTGCGATGTGCCTGCACTTGTGAGCACCACTTCTTCTATGCCAGAAGTAGGTGGCGATGCTGCCTTGTATGTAGATCCGATGGATGAACAAAGTATAGCGGATGCCATGTCTCAAATTTATAAAGATGAGTTGCTCAGAAAACAATTAATTGAAAAAGCCAAAGTGCATCGCACTAAATTTACTTGGGATAAAGCTGCAGAGGTGTTGTGGCAAGCTTTACTTAAAGCAGTTGAATAATGCTTATCTGCTTTGCTGTTTTGTAAATAGCATTACGTAGCTAATGATTAACAATAGCGTTGTAATTGTAGAGGCAATAATTTTTAGAATCAAATAGCCCACGTTTTGCATACTCCATAATTCAATTACAAAATACGCGGTATGATGTATTGCAATTAAAAAAGCGGCATAGGTAAGAAAGGGTGTCCAATTCATATTTTTTACAGAAGGAGCTTGCGCTTTATAATCACTCAAATGTTTGGGTAATAGAGCGTTCAACACATTGGTACGCAAATAAGCTAATAGCACGGTTGCAAATGCATGAATGCCGGGAGTGTTCATAAACGCATCAATGCTAAGTCCTGTGATAAATCCTATTACTAACAAACCAGCAACAGGTACTTCAAACGGAAGCAATAAAATGAATAAAGGGTATATATACGGTATAAAGATTGGAAACCCATAGGGTTGCGACCACCAACGCAGGGATATCTTATTGAGAATAAGCACTTGTACCGCTATAATAATAAAAAAGCGAATAAAATTTTTAATAATCGTTCCCATAGTCTTATTTATTAGCCTCCTCCAAGTCCATTTTTTCTTGTAAAAAAGTATTTTCTACTACATACACATATTGAAGGTTTCTAAAGTTGACAGCCGTATGCAAATAAATGCGTTGCATGCTATTTTTCTTAATCAACTCCACTTTAAATACACGTCCGATAAGAATATTCTCTGGAAAGAAAGAGAAATTGGTAGTCATAACAGCATCTCCTCTTCTAATTTTTACTTCTTGAGAAACATCTTTCATGATCAATACATCGGGCTTGCCAATTTCCCATACTACTGGTCCGAAGGTGCCGTCATGAAGTTTTGCACTAATAGGTTGTTTTTCGGATAACACAGAGATGACACTTGCAAAGTGTTTAGACACACTTACTACTTTTCCTACAGCACCGGCACCACTGATAACCGCCATGTTTTTTTTGATGCCATCAGCACTGCCTCTGTTGATGGTGATATAGTTATCGGTATTGCTTACTTCATTATTGATTACACGTGCGGTGCGATAAATAAAGTTGGCATACGTAAGTGTAACACTGGTATCGCTTGCACGAAAACCTCTATTAACAATGGTATCTTTCACGCGTTCCCATTGCTGTTGACCAACTATACGCTCCTGTAATTTTTTATTTTCATTGAGCAAACTATCATTCATTCTTTTTAATTCAAAATAATAAACTACTTCATTTTGTTTTTGATAGAGTGCGCCCACCATACTGTTGGAGGAGCTGATAAGATCAACACCTTGCACAGCGTGCGTACGAGCAATAAGTACTAAGCACACAATTTCTAGTGTGATAAAAAGAATTAAATTAAAAAATCTGCGGATGAATAATATAAAATTGCGCAAGGGAAAATTATTTAAACAAAACAGGCATAGTAAATGCTATGCCTGTTTTTTAATTTTTATTTCATTAAGAACGGCATCTTAGCGATGTTTTTCAAGGCCATGCCAGTTCCTCTAACTACCGCTCTAAGCGGATCTTCTGCTACATGAACAGGTAATTTGATTTTATTAGATATACGTTTGTCTAATCCACGTAAGAGTGCTCCACCACCAGTTAGATATAAACCACGACGATAAATATCAGAAGCTAATTCAGGCGGTGTTGTTTCTAATGCTTTTAAAATCGCTTCTTCAATTTTGAAAATAGATTTATCTAAAGCCTCAGCAACTTCTTGATAAGACACCATGATTTGTTTAGGAATACCCGTAACTAAGTCGCGACCATTTATTGGAATGTCATCTGGTGGATTGTCTAACACTTTTAAAGCTGATCCTACATGAATTTTGATTTGCTCTGCCGTACGCTCACCAATTTGTAAACTATGGTATCTACGCATAGCTTCCATAATATCTGCAGTAAACTCATCTCCTGCAATACGAATCGATTGATCGCATACAATACCCGCTAATGCAATAACAGAAATACCTGTAGTGCCACCCCCAATATCAATAATCATATTGCCGGTTGGTTCTTCTACATCAATACCAATACCAATAGCAGCGGCCATAGGTTCATGAATCATATATACTTCCTTAGCACCTGCTTGTTCGGCCGAATCGCGCACCGCACGTTTTTCTACTTCCGTAATGCTAGAAGGAATACAAATTACCATTCTCCAGCTTGGTGGAAATAAAGGTTTTTTAGGGTATACCAATTTAATCATTTCACGCAACATCCCTTCAGCTGCATTAAAATCGGCAATTACACCATCCTTTAAAGGTCGTATTGTTTTTAAATTGTCGTGTGTTTTTTCGTGCATCATCATAGCGCGTTTACCAACAGCTATAATCTTATCGGTGCTACGATCTATTGCTACAATGGAAGGCTCGTCTACTACTACTTGATCATTGTGAATGATCAAGGTATTAGCGGTACCTAAGTCAATGGCAATTTCTTGTGTTAAGAAGTTAAATAATCCCATTTTTATAAATCAAAATTGTAAAATAATCTGAATTGGTACAAAGGTGCGAAAAAAACACGGATTGAACCTACTTTAGTTCAACTAAATTAGAGATAATTTTTTATTTAATAGCGATTAATTTATTATTGAACTAGGCGCCAATTAAGTTCTATTAACCGGTAAGTTAATAACCCTATTTTCTTTTCAGAATAATTCATAAATATTTCGCTATCCACCATTTTTAAACTAACTTTGCACCTCGGGCGTTGAACCCGAGTTAAGCTCTGCTCATCGCGCTACGAATAGGTTTCCTATTCCATTTAAATTTTTATTTATTTCTCTATGCCGCGCGACAATTCTATTAAAAGTGTACTTATTATTGGTTCAGGCCCTATTATCATTGGTCAAGCCTGCGAATTCGATTATTCTGGATCTCAAGCTGCACGCAGCTTGCGAGAAGAAGGGGTGAAAGTGACGCTGATTAATTCTAATCCAGCTACCATTATGACCGACCCAATTGTGGCGGATAAGGTGTATTTAAAGCCTTTAACAGTGGAAAGTATTGAGGAAATTTTAGAAGAATGTGATATTGATGCGGTATTGCCAACCATGGGTGGGCAAACAGCTTTGAATTTGGCCAAAGAGTGTGAAGAATTGGGCGTTTGGGAGCGTTTTAATGTGCGCTTAATTGGCGTAGATATTAAAGCTATTGATAAAGCAGAAGATCGTGAACTATTTCGCCAATGGATGATTCGATTGGGCGTGCCGGTTGCACAAGCAAGAACGGCTAACTCATTATTGGAAGGAAAAGAATTTGCACAAGAAATTGGTTTGCCGATAGTAATTCGTCCTTCTTTTACTTTAGGTGGTACTGGTGGCGGATTTGTGATGCACAAAGAAGAGCTAGATGGCGCCTTAGACCGCGGTCTTACGGCATCTCCTATACACGAAGTACTAGTTGAAAAAGCTGTATTAGGTTGGAAAGAATATGAATTAGAACTCTTACGCGATGCGGCTGATAATGTAGTAATCATTTGTACGGTAGAGAATTTTGACCCTATGGGTATTCATACCGGAGATAGTATTACGGTAGCTCCAGCTATGACGCTTAGCGATACCGCATTTCAATTGATGCGTAACACTGCCTTAATGATCATGCGCGATTTAGGTAATTTTGCTGGTGGCTGTAATGTTCAATTTGCGTTAAATCCAGAAACTGAAGAACTTATTGCTATTGAAATTAATCCAAGGGTTAGTAGATCTTCTGCCTTAGCATCCAAAGCAACGGGCTACCCGATTGCTAAAATTGCGGCTAAATTGGCTATTGGCTATAATTTAGATGAATTGCAAAACCAAATTACACAAACTACTTCTGCATATTTTGAACCAGCCTTAGATTATGTAATTGTGAAAATGCCCCGCTGGAATTTTGATAAATTTAAAGGTGCAGATGATACCTTGGGTTTACAAATGAAATCGGTAGGTGAGGTAATGGCTATTGGTAGAAGCTTCCCAGAAGCTTTACAGAAAGCTTGTCAAAGCTTAGAAAATAACGCAACGGGCTTAAACTATATTAGTCGCGGACAACTCCGAGCAGAAGAATTGATTGAATATCTAAAACGCCCTACTTGGGATCGCATCTTTAAAATTAAAGAAGCTATGCAAGCCGGCGTTTCTATAAAAACCATTCACGAAATCACCTTGATTGATAAATGGTTTTTATATCAAATTCAAGATATTATAAGTACAGAAAATACCATCACACAACAAAAAAACTTAGAAGCTATTACGGAGGATCTGATGTGGAAAGCCAAAGAAATGGGCTTTAGTGATGAGCAAATTGCCGATTGCTTAAAAGATTGTAATGCCGAACAAGTTTACGAATACAGAAAACAATTAGGGGTAACAAGAGTCTACAAAATGGTAGATACGTGTAGTGCTGAGTTTGAAGCGAAAACCCCGTATTACTATTCTGCTTTCGAAAAACCGGCACTTCAAATTGGTGCTCATGCATTGGTTCAAAATGAAAGTAAGCCTAGCGATAAAAAGAAAATCATCGTATTGGGTTCTGGTCCAAATAGAATTGGCCAGGGTATTGAATTCGATTATTGTTGCACCCATGGCTTGTTGGCTATAAAAGATTGTGGCTATGAAGCGATTATGGTGAATTGCAATCCAGAAACTGTTTCTACCGATTTCGATATTGCCGACAAATTATATTTTGAACCGGTATATTGGGAACATTTGTGGGAAATCATTGAGCATGAACAACCAGAAGGTGTAGTGGTGCAATTGGGCGGACAAACAGCTTTGAAATTGGCAAAGCGTTTGCATGAAAAAGGTATTAAAATTATAGGCACCAGCTTCGACAATATGGATATTGCCGAAGACCGTGGTCGCTTCTCCGATTTATTGAAAGAATTAAACATTCCGTATCCTAATTATGGTACGGCCTTTACTACCGATGAAGCGATAGAAGTTGCTAATCAGGTTGGTTATCCGGTTTTAGTAAGACCTTCTTATGTATTAGGTGGTCAGCGAATGCGTATTGTCATCAACGACGAAGAGCTAGAAAAAAGTGTAGTAAGCTTGTTGAAACATTTACCTGGTAATAAAATTTTGATTGATCATTTCTTAGATCGTTGTCAAGAAGCTGAAATAGATGCTATTTGTGATGGCGAAGAAGTGCATATCATGGGCATTATGGAACATATAGAGCCGGCAGGTATTCATAGTGGCGATAGCCATTCGGTATTGCCCGTCTTTAATCTTGGTCCATTAGTTGTAGATGAAATGGTAGATATTGCTAAAAAAATAGCCTTGAAATTAAATATAAAAGGCTTAATCAATATTCAATACGCCATTAAAGACAGTAAGGTATTTGTTATTGAGGCTAATCCGCGTGCAAGCAGAACTACACCATTTATAGCTAAAGCTTATGGAGTTCCTTTCTTACACATTGCTACACAGGTAATGATGGGTGTAAAAAAACTAAAAGACTTTACTATTGTTAAGCACTTAGATGGTTTTGCAGTTAAAGAACCGGTATTTAGTTTTAATAAATTCCCGAATGTAAATAAAGAATTAGGACCTGAAATGAAAAGTACAGGAGAAGCGATTCGATTTATAAAAAATCTTAGAGACCCGTGGTTTAGAAATTTATATAAAGAGCGCAGCATGCATCTTTCTAAATAAGTTTCATGATACAGTTCGAGTTTAAAACCTTTGATAGCCTCAACATACACGAATTGTATGCCATTATGCAAGTGCGCAATGATGTATTTGTATATGAGCAACATTGCTATTATCAGGATTTAGATGATAAAGATCAAGCCTGTATCCATGTATTAGGCTGGAACGAGCAGCAGCAATTAGTAGCATATTGCAGGATATTACCACCGGGATTAACTTATCCTACGCATGCTATAGGTAGAGTATTGGTGATTGCTACTTTCAGAAACCAGCAATTAGGAAGAGTGCTGATGCAAAAAACGCTTGCCTATATCCAATCTGAATTTGGCCAGGTGCCATTAACCATTGAAGCACAACTCTATTTGCAAACATTTTATGAATCGCTCGGTTTTATAAGAACGAGTGATGTATTTGATGATGCTGGAATAGACCATGTGGAGATGAAAATGCAATTATAAGCAATACGTTAAATCTTGTGTTCAAACCGAATTTATTGCTCTATTCTGTAATACCTTTACAAATAATTTATTTTTTATGGCAGCACAAAAAAATCCGAAAGACAGTTTTAATATTATGAGCGAATTGGTATTACCCAATGATACTAATACCTTAGGTAATTTAATGGGCGGCAAGCTCATGCATTGGATGGATATTGCTGCGGCAATATCTGCCATGAAGCATTGCAATTGTCCGGTAGTAACGGCATCTGTGGATAATGTATCGTTTGCTAACCCTATAAAATTAGGCAATCTATTAACCCTAGAGTCTAAAGTAACTCGAGCTTTTAATACATCAATGGAAGTATATATAAAAGTATGGGGCGAAGACTTGTCGGCACAATATAAATATGTGAGCAATGAAGCGTATTTAACTTTTGTAGCTTTAGATCCTAATGGCAAGCCAAGAAAAGTGCCCGAGCTTATTCCTGTTACCGAAGAAGATCAAAAAATGTATGAAGGCGCTATGCGTCGCAGGCAAGTGCGTTTGATATTAGGCGGAAAAATGAAACCAGAAGATGCCGGTGAATTAAAAGCATTATTTATTAAAGACTAATACATGTTAGATAGAGCTACTGCACCGATTATTAAAGATCCTATTCATTTTAATTTTGAATTACCTGCTATCAATACGCATGCACTCAGCAATGACGTGCCTTTATATTGGTTAAATGCCGGCGTTTTAGATGTTGTAGAAATCAATTGGATTTTTGATGCTGGCATTTGGCAAGAGCCGCATCAAGGAGTTGCTAATGCTACGGCTGCCTTATTAAAAAATGGCACGCTTAGTAAAACGGCAAAACAAATAAACGAAGACTTAGAATTATATGGTGCAAGTTTAAAAATAGGAGCGAGTAATGATTATGCATCTATTACCTTACATTGTTTGGTAAAACATTTAGCGACAATACTTCCTACTATTGCGAGTATACTTTTCGAAGCTTCTTTCCCAGAAGAAGAAATAGAAATCTTTAAAAAGAATGCGCTACAGCGTTTGGCTATCAATTTAAAGCAATGTGAATTTGTTGCGAATCAAAAAATTGATGCACATGTTTTTGGTGCCCAACACCCATATGGTCGATATACCACTAGTGCTTCTTTAGAAGGGCTGAGTAGTAATATGCTGCGTGCCTTTCATAAACAAGCATATCAAATGAAAGTGTGTAAAATTTTTATGGCAGGCAAAGTTGGAGCGCAAGAAATAGATTTAATCAATCGTTATTTCGGAGCTACGACTCTAGCGACTACAGTTAAGAATGTAAATAATGAATTTACAATAAGCTCTGATGCGCCATCTAAATCCTATATTGAAAATGATGCGAATGCGGTGCAAGGAGCTATTCGTATTGCAAGAACGATACCTAATAGACATCATCCTGATTTTGCGCCATTAGTAGTTTTGAACACCCTGTTTGGCGGTTACTTTGGCTCTCGATTAATGAGCAATATTAGAGAAGATAAAGGCTATACGTATGGAATTTATAGTTCACAATCTTCTTATATACATTCTGGTATGCTATGTATTCAAACAGAAGTAGGGCGTGATGTACTTCAATATGCAGTAGACGAAATCTATAAAGAAATGGATCTTTTATTGCAGGAATCCATTGAGGAGGAAGAACTCTTATTGGTAAAGAATTATTTATTGGGCAGCATATTAGGTGATTTAGATGGACCATTTTCTATTTTGCAAAGATGGCGTTCTTTGATTTTAAATGGACTTGATCAGCAGACCTTCCAAAAAAATATAAATACTTATAAAAACATCACAGCAATTGAATTACAGCAATTAGCTAAAAAATATTATAACGCAACCGACTTTTTTGAAATTCAAGTTGTCTAAATAAACTAAATAACTAAAGGCTAAACTTTAGTTGTACTAACTACTATGACCAAAACATTATTTGCTTTTATATTTTCACTTATAACGCTTACCACTGCCGCGCAAACTTTTAGCATTCAGGGTAGGCTGAGAGATGATAATAATGATCCTGTTGTATTTTCAATTTTAAACTTAATTGATGTTGAGTCAAAAAAAGCTATAGCAGGTGCGCAAAGCAAAGAAGATGGTAGTTTTTCTATTCCTATTTCAAAGAAGGGTATTTATTACATAACGATTAATAATTTGGGATACGAATCATATACTGGTTCTAAAATAAGGATCAATCAATTAGATTCTTTCATTGCAGTTGGCATCATCAAATTAAAAACCCAAACAAAAAATTTAAAAATAGTAGAAGTAAAAGCAGAAAAATCCATGATGCAAATGGATATTGATAAACGCGTTTTTAATGTAGAAAAAAATACGACTACGAGTGGTGGCAGTGCTGCCGATGTTTTACAAAATGTGCCTTCTGTGGCTGTTGATTTGGATGGCAATGTAAGTTTGAGAGGGAAAGGGAATGTAACTATTTTAATTGACGGCAGACCATCTACGATGTTAGGAAGCGATGTAGCTTCTGCACTTCAAAGCCTTTCTGCAAGCAGTATAGAAAGTGTAGAGGTTATCACTAATCCATCTTCAAAATATGATGCTCAAGGCATGTCGGGAGTTATTAATATTATTACCAAGCGAGATAAGAAATTTGGTTTGAATGGTGTAGGCACCATAGGCATTGGTACTTTAAACAAATACAATGGAAGCGTAAATTTGAATTTGAAAAATAATAAGTGGAATGTATTTGTAAATGCGAACGGAAGAATTAATAACACCTATAATTACGCTACTATCAATAGAAGTAATAAAAATGATGCTATTCGCTCTACTAGTTATGAAGATAACGACAAGTATCGATTTGGGGGTATGGCTTCCATAGGTGCAGAATATACCTTTAGCAAGCAAGATGTTTTGATGTTTACACAATCCTTAAACAGAATGAAATTTGGAAGTGATGCTAATACGAAATATGAAGTCTATAATGGAAGCATGCAAACGCTTTTACAAAATAGACATGGAAATTTTGATGGCGGACCCATATCTACAACTTCAGCGCTAAATTTTAAACATAAATTCAAACAGCCAAAAAAAGAACTCACTGCCGATCTTTCTTATTCCCATACCTGGATGAAAAGACAACAAGATTATAACACTACTACTACCAATTATTTGTTGATGCCTCCTATGAACATTGTTTCTCAGTTGAATCAAAATGCTCCGGGGCTGGGTACTATGAATAACTTTACAGGAATGATCGATTATACTATGCCTATGTTTCATGGTAAGGGAAAATTAGATGCCGGTTTAAAAACGCAACGTAGCCATTTCGACAATAGCAATACACCAACCAAAGATTTTGGTGACCCAAGTACGGCAACTACCGACACCAGCATGAAAAGTAATTACAATTACACACAACAAATTGATGCGGCTTATCTTAACCTTGCTAATACTAGCGGCAAGTGGGGGTATCAAGCGGGCCTTCGATTGGAAAATGCACATTATAAAGGGAGTACTAATATCTATTCGTTGCTGACGTACGAAAATCATTTTTTGAATTTATTCCCTACTACTTATATTTCCTACCAAGTATCACCAGGTCAAACTTTTTACCTTAGCTATTCAAGAAGAACGAATAGACCAGGCTTTAGAGATATGATGCCATTTTTAGATTTATCGAATCCTCAAGATTCAAGTATGGGTAATCCAAATTTAAAACCAGAATTTATTCATAATGCAGAACTAAATTATAATAAACAATTTGAAAAGGGGCATCAAATTATGTTTAGCACCTACTATCAATACACTGAAAACCTTATAGAAAAATATAGA
>Ga0114981_10000429_pt1 | contig 27482 bp, 24 predicted proteins | sample S_140806_MF_Meta_FD_87028 | JGI IMG/M metagenome (GOLD analysis project Ga0114981, IMG submission 87028) | Freshwater microbial communities from Lake Simoncouche, Canada to study carbon cycling - S_140806_MF_MetaG | ecosystem: Environmental > Aquatic > Freshwater > Lake | place: Lake...
CATATATGTGGATTCTGAATGATGCTTTGAATGTTTGCCCTCCGGATACTGATTTTGTTTTCGTAGAAACTGTACCTCGTCCTTCAAGTTTATCTTCTAGCAATATTGCAAGCACTTCTGCTGATGTTCAATGGTCTTCTGCTGTTGATCCTGATAGCTTCTTAATTCGTTATCAGAAAAATTGTACAGGTACTTATTACTATGCCTGGGTTGGTGGAACGCTACGTCAGGCAACTTTAACCGGACTTGATGCTTGTACCAATTATTGCTTCCGTGTTCGTGCACAATGTACTGGTTCTGCCACTCCACAATACAGTTCAACTACTGGTACATTTACAACTGGTGCTGGTGCTTCCTGCGTAGCAGTAACCAATGTAACCATTGCAAATACTTCTGCTTGTACCTATAACGTATCTTGGAGCAACTGCGTAACTGCCGATAGCTTCCGTGTAAGATATAAATTGTCATCTGCTTCTGTTTGGTCTTTTAGCCCATGGAGCACTGCTTATTCTGCAAACATCACTATGGGTCCTGGCTCATGGATGGTTCGTGTACAAAGCAAATGCGGTACTACAATCTATACAACTTCTACTACTAATTATTCTATCGGTTCTTGCCGTATAGCTGGTGAAAATGCTTCAGCATTCAGTGAAATGGTATTGTTCCCGAACCCAACTGCTACTCAGTCTCTGTTGAATTTCAGCAGCACTATTGATGCTAACTACACCATCGCGATTTCTGATCTTTCTGGTCGTGTATTACGTACCAATGAAGGTTCTGCAGTTACAGGCGAAAACACTGCTCAAATCTCTGTTGACGGTCTTTCAAAAGGCGTGTACATCGTTGCACTGTCTCTGAATGGCGAAACACGTCAGCTGAAACTGAACGTTCAGTAGTTTACTCTAAACCTATAAAGCAAACAGGCTGTCTCTATCGGGCAGCCTGTTTGCTTTTAAATGAAAATTGGGAATCTTTGTATAATACGTAATGGTAAGTCTCGCATGTCCGAAAATAAAACAAAGGAAACAGATTTAAGTGTAAAGGATTTTTTGAATTCGCTTAAGGATGAAAAGCAACAAGCAGATGCACAAAAGCTTGTGAACTTTATCCAGGAAATATCAGATTTTCCTCCAAAAATGTGGGGTTCTTCTATCATCGGATTTGGCTTCTATAATTACAAATATGAAAGTTGGCTGTATAGGTGACAGTCCTCAAGTTGGGTTTTCACCCAGGGCTTCAGCTATTTCATTGTACTTGTCTTCAAACTTTGAGGACAGAGAGTCTCTTCTAGAACAATTCGGAAAACATAAAACCGGAAAAGGCTGTATTTATATTAAATCTCTAACAGATATTAATCTCTCTGTACTTGAAATAATGATTTTAAATCATATCAAACATGTAAGAAAGTTATACCCGGAATAAATGTTTCCTATTTGTTTTCGAACATATTCAATAGCAATTCTTTTTATATCATTGGGTTTTTCTTGAACAATTTACCTATTAAGATTTCGCTAATATCTTTTCAAAATTCACCTTAAAAAATCCATCATGAGAGCTTTAAAATTTCTAAGCGGCCTTTTACTTTTCCTATGTGTACTGCAATCGCATGCGCAAACCGAAAGCAGTACTTCTGATATTGAACAAATTTCAGAAACCCTAATGAATTACATAGAAGGCACAGCAAATGGAGAGCCTGAAAGAATACGAAAAGCCTTCCACCCGGAATTTAATTTATATACTGTTTCTAAGGATACCTTATGGACACGTTCCGGTGAACAATATATCTCAGGAATTAAACCTGGTGAAAAATCAAATCGAATCGGACGGATTATTTCAATTGATGTTGAGAAGGATGCCGCCATTGCCAAAGCAGAAATACTAATTCCTGGCTGGAGAATATTCACCGACTATTTCCTTTTGCTGAAATATGAAGGTTCTTGGAAAATCGTTCATAAAAGTTACTCCTGGAGAGAAATTCCAAAATCTGAAACAAAATAATACAAGCACAATTCTATTTTATTTAATAAAAAGCTAAGGATTATCATCATTTTAATAAAAGTCATGATTGTTGAATTCATATGGGCAACATTTTAATTTTCAACTATTACAATTACTTTCGCAAAGGTGCATTTCCATTTTACTCCTTTTTAGAAAAATCAAAGAAAAACCAATGGATCAAAAACGCTTAAAAATTGGGTTGAAATTTCCGAAGCAATAATCCTTTCTATTGGCGCATTGTCAGCAGCATGGTGCCGTTCTGAAAGTTCCCTTTTTGGTGGAAAACAGGCAAATGCTTTATCAGAAGTTGAAATTTATAGTAGAAAAGCTATGAAACTATCCTTACTTACAGAACAACACCGTGCTATGGATGAAGATATAATCATTGCATTTGGGAATGCAGTTATAGACAATAATCAAAAACGGGTTGAGTTCCACTTAAATCGGGTATGTCCCGAAATGAAGGAAATACTTACGGATTGGCTAAAAACCAATCCCTTAAAGAATAAAGATGCACCTTTAACTCCATTGCTTTTGCCCAAATACTAGGAAATTCTAGCATGGTCAGAAGCAAAGATGGATGAATTAAAGTCAATTTCAGAAGCGAAAAGGCAGTTAGTTCAAAAACACAATGACAATTCTGATAAGTATGTGCTAAATGGCATGCTGTTTGCAAGTGTAATTTTCTTTTGGGGAATTGCGAGTACCCAAATTTCCTTTCGGGTACGGTTAATCCTGACCTCAGTTGCTATTGTATTGTTTATCATCGCAATATATTTTTTGGTGCCATTTCCCTTTACAACAGGTGGCTAAAACCGGAAACTTGCACATTAGAATTATTCTAATAGTAAAAATTTGAATTGAATAGTCCTTGTTTAAACATTATTTTTTAAAAAAACAGTCATTATCTAGAAACCCATTTGAATGTTCACTCATAAATAGTAGCTTATCAATATAAATATTATTAAACTTTAATCGCTTAACTAAATGTATTTCATCGAGTTGCAATTGTTCTTAAAAATTTTACGATTTTTTAAAAGTTATAGAATTTGTCAAGTAAACGGTAATCTAATATTAAGATAACCTTAACCCATAAAAAACCAATCATTAATTTCCTATATTGCGCCAAATTCTTTATATAAATGGCAAAAGTTTCATTTAAGCAAAAAATCAGCCACCTTCTTTCAAAATTTGCAACTCTGTTTTTAGCGTTTGCAATTTTATTGTTGGGTTGTAATCCAAACAAATCAGGTACTGGCACTACTTCTGAAACAGGTTTCAATGGTGAAATCAACCTTGATGTGCGTGATTCTAAAGCAGATTGGGCTCCTTATATTCGTAAAAAGGCACCTGAGGGCTCTCCAAATATTTTAGTTATCCTTTATGATGACACAGGTTTAGGCGCATGGTCTCCTTACGGTGGTAGAATAAATATGCCAACAATGGATATGTTGGCTGCAGATGGTTTAACCTATACACAATGGCATACAGTGGCATTATGCTCCCCTACCCGCTCATGTATCCTTACAGGTCGTAACCATAATCTAAATGGAATGGGCGCAATTACCGAAGGCGCAAATGGATTTCCAGGGTATAGCTGTCAACTACCAAAACAGTGTGCTACTATGGCACAGATATTAAATGATAATGGATGGAGTACTTTTTGGTTAGGAAAAGACCATAACGTACCAGAAACAGATCTTTCTGCTGGAGCAAATAAAAGCCAATGGCCACTTCAACAAGGTTTTGACCGTTTTTATGGATTTATCGGTGGTGAAACCAACCAATGGTATCCTGATTTAACAGAAGATAATCATGCCATTGAAGCACCTTATGGTCCGGAAAAAGGATATCATTTATCGAAAGATTTAGCAGATCAGGCAATAAAAATGATTGGAGATCAAAAATCTGCTAATCCTTCCAAGCCATGGTTTATGTGGTTTTGTCCAGGTGCTAACCATGCACCCCACCAGGCACCAAAAGATTACATTGCAAAATATAAAGGCAAATTTGATGATGGATATGATGCCTATCGCAAGTGGGTATTACCTCGAATGATAGAAAAAGGCATTTTACCAAAAGGCACTAAACTAACTGAATGGAATCCAATGCCTCAGGATCAAGCCAACCCAGCCGACTATGTGCGCCCATGGGAAAGCCTGAATGCAGATGAAAAGAAATTATTCTCGCGTCTATGTGAGGTGTATGCTGCATTCTCCGAATATACCGATGTACAAATTGGTCGTATTGTCAGCTATTTAAAAGCTACAGGACAATATGATAATACTGTAATTATGTATGCCTCAGATAATGGCGCTTCCGGAGAAGGCAGCCCAAGTGGTTCTGTAAATGAAAATAAATTTTTTAATGGTTTCCCTGACGAATTGTCTGAAAACATGAAATTAATTGATGAATTAGGCGGACCTAATACCTATGAGCACTATCCTACAGGATGGGCAGCTGCTTTTTCAACTCCCTTTAAAATGTTCAAAAGATATTCAAATTATGCAGGTGGAACAGATTGTCCTTTAACCATCACTTGGCCAAAAGGAATTAAAGCTCGTGGCGAAGTGCGTCACCAATATCACCATGCAGTAGATATTGTGCCTACCATCCTTGAAATCTGTGGAGTTGAAATGCCAAAAGTATATAATGGAGTTGAACAATATCCACTTTCTGGTGTTTCAATGAAATACTCATTTGATGCAAAACCAGAGGATCCAACTCAAAAACATGTTCAGTATTACACTATGCTTGGTACCCGTGCTATTTGGCAGGATGGCTGGAAAGCTGTAGCTGTACATTCCCCACTTACTGGTAAGGGTAAATTTGATCAAGATAAATGGGAACTCTACCATGTAGATGTAGATCGTTCAGAATCTAAGGATTTGGCTAAAGAAAATCCCGATAAGCTTGAAGAACTAAAAAAATTGTACATGGAAGAGGCTAAGAAAAATAATGCCTTACCTTTGGATGACCGTACTGCAACAGAAATTTTAACTTTAGAACGCCCTACTGAGGAAGCTATTAGAGAATCCTATACTTACTACCCACATACCAGTTCAGTACCAGAAGCTGTTGCTGTTAATGTTAGAGGCAAATCCTTTAAGATAGTTGCTAATGTAGATATTACAGATGCCAATGCCTCTGGAGTTATTTTCGCACATGGCTCAAGATTTGGTGGTCACTCTCTCTTTATAAAAGATCACAAATTGTATTATGTGTATAATTTTCTTGGTATAAAAGAGCAACAATTAGTTTCTTCCATGCCACTGAAACCAGGTAAATACACCATAGGCATGGAGTTCACCAAAGAAAAAGCAGGTGAGCATCAAGAATCCATTGGATCTGCAAAATTGTATATAAACGATAAGGTAGTTGCATCAGGTCCAATGACTGCACAGGTAGGTAAATTTACCTTGGTTGGTGATGGCTTGTGCGTTGGTTATGACAGCGGTGATCCGGTAAGCAAACAGTACTCTTCTCCAGGTGAATTTAAAGGAGGCGAAATCCAATTTGTAACCGTGAGTACCGACAAAAAGAACTATATCGAATTGGAAACTGAAGCTGCAAGAATCTGGGCTAAAGAATAGGTTCAACAAACAATTTAACTTTTTTATAAATAAGGACAATGAAATACTTGTCCTTGTTTTTTTATACTTTTTCAACTTTCAGAACATGAAATACAAGATTTTAGCTTGCTTATTATTTGTCACATTTTCACAAATAACATGGGCTCAGGACACTCCAAAACCTGCTTCCTCAGATGCTGCAGAACTTGCAAAAAAATTAGCCAACCCTGTGGCATCTCTTATCAGTGTTCCCTTCCAAAATAATTTAGATGTAGGAATTGGAGCGTTTAATGGATGGAGAAATACTTTGAATTTCCAACCGGTTATTCCTGTGAAACTAAATGCAAAAGTCAATCTGATAACCCGTATGGTATTGCCAATAATTTCACAAAATAATATTACCGGTGAAGGTTCAAGCCAAAGTGGACTAAGCGATGCATTGATCAGTGCATTTCTTTCTCCTGCCGAAGCTAAAAACGGTCTGGTTTGGGGAGCGGGCCCTGTGCTTTTAGTTCCTACTGCCACCAATGATTTTTTAGGGACAAAAAAGTTTTGTGTAGGCCCTACTGCCTTAATTTTAAAACAAACACATGGCTGGACGATAGGTGCACTTGCCAACCAAATTTGGTCTGTTGCGGGTGATGATTTGCGTTCAGATATCAATCAAATGTATGTTCAACCTTTCCTGATCTATAATTGGAAAAGTGGAGCGGGTCTTGGAGTAAGTGGAGAAATGACCCAAAACTGGATGGATAACTCAACTACACTATACATCGTTCCAAACCTTTCAGGAATCACCCGATTAGGTAGTCAGATTGTTTCGCTTTCTATTGGTCCCCGCATTCAGGCAACCGCTCCTAAGGCCGTTGAATCTGCATTTGGATTAAGAGGAGCCATAACTTTTGTGTTTCCGAAAAAATCCTAATCTTTAAAAATCAAGCAAATTTTGGAAAAACCATTTTCCATTTATTAATTCTAAATTTGCAGATAAAAGGCAAATTAAAAATGAAAATCAAATTCCATTTTATTACACTGCTGTTCCTGGCAAGTTGTTTTGTTGCTCAAGCGCAACCTAAAAAAGAGACCTCTAAGGCATAAATCTCCAAACCTAACATTGTAATCATTTGGGGAGACGATATCGGGCAAACCAATATTAGTGCCTACTCTATGGGTCTTATGGGGTACAAAACACCCAATATCGACCGTGTAGCAAAGGCAGGTGTGTTGTTTACAGATTATTATGCTGAGCAAAGTTGTACCGCAGGTCGTGCTTCGTTTATAACAGGTCAGTGTGGCTTGCGTACGGGTTTAACCAAAGTAGGTTTGCCGGGTGCTGATGTTGGTCTTCAAGATAGAGATGTAACGATTGCACAATTATTGAAAGATCAAGGATATGCAACTGGTCAATTCGGGAAAAATCACTTAGGCGATCAAGACAAATTTTTACCAACCAATCATGGTTTTGATGAATTTTACGGTTCATTGTATCACTTAAATGCAGAGGAAGAGCCTGAATTACGTGATTACCCTTCTGAAAAAGATTTCCCCGGATTTAGAAAGAAATATGGACCTCGTGGTATCATTCACAGTTTTGCAAATGGTGATGGAACTCAAAAAGTGGAAGAAGTTGGGCCGCTTACAAAAAAACGTATGGAAACGGTAGATGATGAATTTGCTTCTATGGGTGCTGCATTTCTTGAAAAAAATGTGAAAGAAGGCAAGCCAGTTTTTTTATGGGTAAACTTTACACACATGCATTTCCGCACACATGCTAAGCCTGAAAGTCAAGGTCAATCTGGTCGCTGGCAAAGCGAATATCATGATGCAATGATTGATCATGATAAAAATGTAGGTACTGTTTTAGATATGATTAAAAAATTAGGGATTGAAGATAATACTATTATTATGTACAGTACTGATAACGGACCTCACCAAAATAGCGCACCGGATGCAGGAACAACACCATTCCGTAGCGAAAAAAACACCAATTGGGAAGGTGCTTACCGTGTGCCTGCAATGGTTAGCTGGCCCGGACATATTAAACCGGGAACTGTTTCTAACGATATTATTGCACATTTAGACTGGATGCCGACTTTATTGGCAGCAGCAGGTGTGCCAGATATAAAAGAAAAATTGCTTACAGGTTATACTGTAGGCAAAAAAACATTTAAAGTTCATTTAGATGGATTTAACATGTTGCCTTTTCTTACTGGCGAAACCACAAAAAACCCACGTGAATCATTTATGTATTTTAACGATGATGCTCAATTAACAGCCATGCGATTTGATAACTGGAAGTTGGTATTTATGGAACAAAGAGCAATTGGTACAATGAAAATATGGCAAGAACCTTTTACTACTCTACGCATCCCTAAAATATTTAATTTGCGTACCGATCCTTACGAAAGAGCGGATATTACATCCAATACATATTATGATTGGTTGTTAGATCATGCCTATTTATTTATTCCAGCCCAAGTGTATGTTGGAAAATTTATTGGGACATTCAAAGATTATCCACCAAGTCAAAGTGCAGCAGCATTTAACCTGGATGAAGTGATGAAAAAGATGTCAGAGAATCAGGGAAGTAAATAATCATCCTTTTGAAACCAACGGTCACCTCCCGATAGCTATCGGGATTGGTGACCGTTGGTTTATTCAATATAAAATGAAATACGAAATCAAATTCGCCCCACTCTTGCTCTTAGCATTGGTAGCGCTAATTTTCGGTTGTAAACAACCGAAAACACAAATAGAGAATGCTAATCAAGAATCAGTTTTGGCCAATGATCCGCTTCCATCCTGGAATGATGGACCATTAAAACAATCCATCCTTGCCTGGGTAAAAAATAGCACCGATTCAACATCAAAAGATTTTATTCCTGTTGCAGACCGTATAGCAACTTTTGATAATGATGGTACTTTATGGAGTGAGAAACCTTTGGTACAAGAACTGTTTGCCTTTTATCGAATAAAAAAAATGGTGCGCGCAAAACCAGAACTTGCTAAGCAACAGCCTTTCAAAGCTGTGATAGAACAAGATAAAAATTATTTTGCCAAAGGCGGGGAAAAAACATTAATTGGGCTGATTATTGCCACACATACCGGGATGAGTGAAGATCTCTTTGAAGCAGAAGTAAAAGATTTTATTTCCACTGCAACCTATCCTGGAAAAAATGTTCCTCTCAAACAAATCACTTACCAACCACAAATTGAACTCTTGCAATTTTTAAGAGCAAATGGTTTCAAAACTTTCATCTGCACTGGCGGAACGGTCGAGTTTGTGCGTGGCGTAGCGCAAGATTTTTATGGCATACCAAAAAACCAGGTGATTGGTACCTCTTTTCAATATGCCTTTGTTGACAGCAACCATTCAATAGTAAGAAAACCAGCATTGAATTCATTTAATGACAAAACAGCAAAACCTGTAAATATTCAATTACATATTGGGCAACGTCCGGTATTTGCCTGTGGCAATGAAGGGGGTGCAGGCGACATCGCTATGCTTGAATATTCTCAAAGTAGTCCCTATTCATCTTTTCAATTAATTGTCAATCATAACGACAGTACAAGAGAATATTATTACCAGGAAAAAGATACTGCTTCCTTAAAAACTGCTGCAAAAAACAACTGGCATGTAATCAGTATGAAAGATGATTGGAAAAAGGTATTTCCGTTTGAAAAATAAATTTAATCTAAATAATATGTTAAGTCATTTTCTGTTGAAAATATAAAAAGATTGCATAGTAATAAATGAATTCCATTTTTACACGTTTTTGTAAAAATGGAATTTTATTCCATTTTTACATATTTTTGCAAAAATGGAATTGATATGGTTAATCGTGCAATACTTTCGGAAGCAAAAATAGCACTTACTCAATTCAGGACTTTGTGCATTACTGGGCCAAGGCAAAGTGGTAAAACAACCTTAAGTAAGCAACTTTTTTACAAAAAGCCCTACGTTAATTTTGAAAACCCTTCTATACAAGAGGAAGCAGAACAAAATCCTGAAGACTTTTTAAAAAAATACAAGCAAGGAGCTGTTTTTGATGAGGTGCAGAGGGTACCGCATATATTCAGGTATTTGCAGGAAATATTAGACAACAATACTAAACGTGGGCAGTTTATCCTTACCGGTTCAAACAATTTTTTATTGCAAGAGCAAGTGTCGCAATCGCTGGCTGGCAGAGCAGGCTATTTAACTTTATTACCCTTAAGTTATGCTGAATTGGTAAAAGCGAAAATTGCTGATGAAGACGTTAACAGACTAATACTTACAGGTGGTTATCCCGAAATCTGGACTGAAAATTTAGCTCCGGGCAGATGGTTGAATAGCTATATACAAACCTATGTGCAGCGTGATGTAAGACTACTCAGAAACATAACCAACCTTGCAGCCTTTAGCAGATTCATTTATTTGTGTGCTAACTATGCCGGACAAATTATCAATAGAGACGAGTTAGCAAAACAAACAGGAGTAGATACTAAAACAATTTTGGCATGGCTGGGCCTGTTGGAAAACAGTTATATCATATTCCAGCTACAGCCTTGGTACAATAACCTGAACAAACGGATTGTAAAAAGTCCAAAACTCTATTTCTATGATACAGGCTTACTTTGCCATCTGTTGGGAATAAAAAATATAACAGCTTTAAAAAAAAATAAAACCTATGGATTTCTATTTGAAAATTGGGTGATTTCTGAAATAAGAAAAAACAATTTTAATGCTGCACAAAATGAAGGTATGTACTATTTCAGGGATAGCGCTGGCAATGAAATAGATCTCATAAGTGAAAGAGATGGAATTCCGTTAGCTATTGAAATAAAATCAGGTAAGTCTCATGATAACAATCAATTACGTGGATTAAAATATTGGCAAAAACTGCAACCAAGCAATCCATGTATATTATTATATGGCGGCAAAAAACATGAAATAATCAGTAATAACTTAAGCTTACTTCCATGGACTGAAGTTGTAAATCTGTAAAAAAATGCATTTGAATTCCACATTAAAAAATGGTGATTATTTACTAAAGGTCATTTTATGTATAAACAAAAACATAGATTTGCATACTTAATATATCACCAAAACAAAGTGTAGATACAATATGAATCCTAAACCTATTCTTTTTGTATTATTTGTAGTCATCAGCCTGCTTGCTAACGCTCAGGAAATATCTGGTACCGATACTCTAAAAAAACAAGTATTCATTACGCACACAAGTAAAGGCTTCGAATTTAAGACCCCAGACAATAAATTTTTCCTTCAGATTGCCAGTCGCTTTCAGTTTAGGTTTGCGACTCCTGGCGACCAAGATCCGGTAACTTTTAATGATTTTACCATTCATCGCCGAAATATTTTAAAAGTAAACAGAGCCAGGTTGAAAATTGGCGGCCATGCCTACCAGCCCTGGCTCAAGTATAATTTTGAGTATGAATTAGCACAAAACAATTTGCTTGATTTCAAAATAATGATAGAAAAATGGAAAGGATTGTCCTTTAAAGTGGGGCAATGGAAAACGGATTACAACCGCGAAAGAGTAATCTCAAGTGGAGAACAACAAATGGTGGAGCGCTCCCTCATTAACCGCCCATTCACCCTTGATCGGCAACAAGGTGTATCAGTGTATGGCCATCTGTCAGGAAAGGGCGTAGCAAACATTCATTACTGGTTGAGTGTACTAACAGGTTTGGGGCGAGGCGCACGAAGCAATGATGATTACCAAATGATGTATGTAGGCAGGCTACAATGGAACCCCTTGGGACGTGTGGTGGACATGTCTGGTAGTGATCTTGAACGTACCGCAAAACCCGCTTTGCTGATTGCTATTGCAAGTGCAGCGAACAGAAGTCCTTATACGCGGTTTTCACAGGCAGGCGGCGGACAACTGGAAGGGTATGCAGATGGCAAAGCAGGACAATATAAAACGCTACAAGGCGTAGTTGAAACTGCCTATAAGTATAAAGGTTTCAGCTGGCAGCACGAATCCCATGTAAAACAAATTGATGACAGGGTTAACCAAAATATAACACAACTAGGTGGAAGTTACGTGCAGGTAGGATATTTTTTACATGAAGTCATTCCTAAAATTCCATCACAATTAGAAACCGCTTTCAGGTATGCAGTGTACCGCCCTGATTTAAAGAAAAGAAACAACCTGCAGCAGGAATACAGTTTTGATCTCAATTATTTTTTTAATGGTCATAAAAACAAGCTAACAGCAGAGTATAGCTTTATCGTATTCGATCAACCAACCGTCAATTATGCAAATGGTAGCAGAGTCAGACTACAATGGGATATTTCTTTTTAGGATATGTAATTTTATTAAGATGGGAAGGATAGGTGCCTGATACTAAGTTATTTAAAATTTGACCAGAAAAAACCTAAATTTACTAAATGAAGCTTACCGAAGAACAACGGCAAATCATCATCGACTTTTTTACCGGCAAACCAATTATTCGAGCTTATGTATTTGGTTCCTATGCAAGAGGGGAAGCAACCGAAAAAAGTGATATTGATTTATTGATTGATTGGGACTATTCACAACAAATTGGATGGAGTTATGTTTCAGCATGGAGAGAACTTAAAGAAAAACTAAATAAGGAAATTGATTTCGTTTCTGTAAAATGGATAGATCCTTCTTTAGAAGAAAATATAAACAACGACAAGCAACTTATTTATGAAAGAAAAAATGGGTGACCTACAGCGCTTGCACCACATCAACAAGTGCATTTCCGATTTAGAAGAAATAATGAAAGGGGTAGATCCTGATTCCTTTTATCAAAATAATGAAAAGAAATATGCTGTAGAACGAATTTTAGAAATTATCGGAAAAGCCATTAATAGAGTTTCAAAGAAAACATTAGAAAAATCACATTAACCAATTCCTTGGCGTGATATTGTTGATTTTAGAAACCTTATTACCCATGAGTATTTCAGAGTTGATAATACCATGATTTACAAACTCGCTACCGAAGAAATTCTTACTTTAAAATCAGCAATTCAATATTTAATTGAGAAATTACAAGAGTAGAAAACGACTTTTTTAATACTAATTCCGATTTCTTTTATATACCATAATGCCCAATATTTCGTTTACCCTCTAACTATCGGTATCTTTCCCTAACTTTTTTATGAGGTATTCTTTTCTGACCCTTGTTTTAAGCCTGATGCTTAATATGGGATTTGCTCAAAATCCTTCTTTTTCCTATGAAGGAAGATTTACTCCTACAGCTAACAAAACTGTTCTTAATGAAGCACTTACCCCTGTAGATTTGATGCCGGAATTGTACAACAGGATTGCAATGCCCTTTCAGGATCAGCAGACATTACAGGAAATGCGCTATTGGAGATTGGAACATTTCCCGCAGGAATATTATGTTTCAACTGGGAATGACTACTCCAAATTCATGGATTTTGAAACTATTGAAATATCAGGCATTTGTGCAGGTAAGACCATTAGTGCTTCAGGTTCGGCAAAATTGCTCACTTCAGAACAAAAAAACCTGCTGCAAACTGCTGACTACGGGACAGATATCCGCATTAAAATTTCAATGCGACTAATAAATCAGGACAACAAATTTGATATAGATCCTGCCAAAACTATTGAAGGAACTTATGTGTTCACTGTGGTCCCCGAAGCCGAAGCTGAATGTCCTGGAGGGTTCAAACAGCTTTCTGCTTATTATACAGAAAATGTACATAAATTATTTCCTGATCCTCTCTCAAATAAAAAAATAAGACAAGCAATTGTAACTTTTACCATTGCAGAAAACGGTCAAGTTATTAACCCAGAACTTAAAAATTCCACTTCTGATCCTGCAATTGATGCTGCCTTGTTAAATGCTACTAAAAATATGCCTTCCTGGAAACCAGCAGTAACTGCCGAAGGCGTAAAGGTGAAACAGTCTTTCAGCATTCCTTTTGGTGGAGGCTGTTGATTCAGTTGGTATTGATATCGAGTCAGAAAATAGCGTAAAACCTAGAGAATAAACTAATTCAATTCAAGGTTTTATAAAGTTAGTCACTGTATAAAATCAGTATTATGATTAACTTGCATTTTGATTATGGAACCGACAAACGCTAAGCCAACAGAAATACAGAAAAAGACAAGTGCTTTTTCAAGGTTTATAAGAAAATTATCTTTTTTTCTGCTACTGGCATTTGCCTTATTCCTTTTAGGATATTATTTGTTGGGTGCTGTTTTTACTTATAGTAAAGGAGACCGGGTGGGATATATTTACAAATTCTCACACAAAGGATATGTTTTCAAAACCTATGAAGGTATATTAAAAACCGGGTTTGTGAATATTGGAACTCAGAATACTCCAAATGAAGAATGGAATTTTTCCGTAACGGAAGACAGTGTTGCACAGCAAATCTCAGATTTAGATCAGCGTGTAGCTGTAAAATTGTATTATAAAGAACATTATCTAAAATTATTTTTCAGAGGAGACACCAAATATTTCGTGTATCGTATGGAAAAGATGGAAACACCTTAGTACCTGTTTACGTCAAGATTGTGTCCTAAATTCCTGACAATTTGATTACTTTTAGGGTTTTAATTAGACCAAGAACATCAAAATGTCTTCCAGAATTTCAACATCCGTTTTTACTATTTTTTTAGGGATTACCCTGACGCTCACAACTACCGTTTGTCAGGCTCAAGCTGCATTATTTATCCTGATTTTTGGGGATAAGGTAGCAACTGAGAATTTTCACCTTAGCCTGGATGCAGGTGTCAATGCCTCCACTTTGCCAGGAATTGAACAAGGTAATCCAGTCTACGGAATCAATTTCGGCCTGGGTAGTTTTATCCGAATGAATGACAAATGGACACTCAGACCTGAGTTTAAACCTTTGTCCCCAAAAGGTGCAAAAGATGTTAAAAATATACTCCCAAATGAAGTCACACTTAATGACCCCAAAACTGATTTTGTATTAAATTATATTGATGTTCCGCTATTATTACAATACAAAATTTCAAATTCATTTTTTGTTGCAGGCGGACCACAAATTTCTTTCCTAACTACTAGTGATCAGAAAACTTCAGGTACCACAATTTCTGGTCAACAGGTGGAAATTAAACAGGATTTAAGACCTCATATGAATAGACAGGATTTTAGTGTTCCACTCGAAATTGGATATTCCCTTTCTAAAAAACGAGGCGGCAAAGGTTTGGATCTTAAACTGAGGTATAATATTGGCATTACCGAAGTTTTCACCAATTCAACTTTGGGCTCAAGTACAAATAATACTTTTCAATTTATTCTCTCCTTCCCTTTCATTAACCTGCCTGAAGAAGGCAATTAAGTTGACTAAGGTACTTTTTACAAAAAGAGAAACATTTTGATCGTTAAATATGTTTTTTCCTAAGAATTTAATTTTCTCATATTAAATACTTTGACTTTAATTACTTTGAGTATATCAGGGAATTAATTCGAAATCAAGTGAAAAAAATGGAAAAGGACAATGTAACTACTATACCAGTTCATTCCGGATCAGAACAGGCTGCAGATCCAAGAATTGCTTTGTCTGTAGAACGAACCGAACTTGCACTTGAAAGAACACAACTGGCTTGGATTCGCACTACATTAACCTTTTTAGGTGGTGGAATTGGATTGGATAAAGGCCTAGAAGCCATCCATAAACAAAGGATTGAATCTGGAAATGCCTGGTTTGACAGTGTTCATGTACTCGGCATTGCCCTTTCCATTGCTGCAACATTGGTAATTTTAATGTCCACAATTCATTATTTTATTCGAAGTAAATCACTTGCCAAAATGAAAGGATTCGGTTTTCCTTACGCAAATCCAACCATATACGGCTCCTGTCTGGTATTCATTCTTGGCGTCGCTATTAGCTTTTTACTTATAGTAACATAAGAACAAAAAATGGTAGAATTCTCCTTTTTGCAATCGCTGTCACTTCCAATAATTTTTACACTAACCTTTGTTTTTGTAATCTTTTTTTACATTATAGGGTTTACAATTAAAAAAAGGCAGATTTCAAACAAAAGTAAAATTGCTAAAGTTGAACTGGGAACTTTGAATGGAACACTGTTAGGGCTTCTGAGTTTATTGTTAGCCTTTACATTTAGTCTGTCAAGTTCCAGATTCGATACACGCAGGAATATGGTTATAGAGGAAGCAAATGATATAGGTACTGCATTTCTAAGAACAAAGCTTTATCCAGACAGTGTTAAAACTCAACTTACGTCCTTATTTAAGGAATACATAAAATCAAGGATAGCATATCATGAAGCAGGAAGTGATATAAGTAGTACCTATTTTCATTATAATAATGCAAATACTATAAGTAACAAGATTTGGAATGTCGTTGCAGAAGATGCGAAAACAGATATAATTGGCACCCGCTCAAGAATGATGATTCCAGCATTAAATGACATGATTGACATAACCCAATCTCGTCTTGCTGAAGCTGAAGCCAAAATTCCTGATTCGATTTTATATTTATTATTTTTGCTATGTTGTTGTTCTGGATTTTTACTAGGATATGAAAATAAAGTAAAATTAGATTGGATAGTACTAATATTTCTTGCACTTACCCTTTCTGCAACCATATTCACTATTCTTGATTTGGACAGATCCAGGCAAGGGTTAATTGTTTTGAAAACGCAAAATGATAAAATTAATTCCCTACTTGAACTTGTCAACCAAGATTAACACTTTACACTATCAATGAAAAATATTAACGAAAAAGAGGTGGTTTGCAAGAATTGCTCCACCATATTTACAGGAAATTATTGTAATAATTGCGGTCAGGATGCCATAACAAATAGAATTACATGGAGTTATCTAGCTCATTTATTGCCTCATGCACTTTTTCATGTAGATGGTGGTATTTTTTATACATTAAAAGAATTGTTTGTAAGACCAGGCCCTTCAATAAGGGAATATTTTGAGGGGAAACGAACCTACCATTTCAATCCATTTATGTATATGATAATTACCGGTGGGTTGTATATCTTACTACTTAGTAAAATTGGACTTAGTCTGGTATATAAGGAAGTAAGTCTTGAAAATGTAGAACATTTTAATAATTTACTTGGTCATAAATATTTTATGATTCCCGGTTTGTTTGCTTTGATTTTGCTTTCGGTAACAGACTACTTTTTATACAAAAAACACAAATACAATCTTGCAGAATTATTTATATTTAATTCTTTTTGTATGGGACAAACATTTGTAATTGTACTACTTTTTATTCCAATTTTATATCTCCAGAAATATCTGGATGTAGAATATGGATTCCATATAATTGTTCGTCCGTTAATAAAACTATCCATTGTTTTTTATCTATTATATGCTCACATTTCTCTATTTTTCAAAAAAGGAGATTATTTTGTTTTACTAATAATTATCGCACAAATTGTACTTATTCTTAATTTATACGATTTTTTTATTGTTAAATTTGCTGAGTTATTTTAATAAAGGTAAATTTATCCGTTTTTTCCAAACTCAAATAAATCAAGTAACGCAAGTCCATGGTAAAATCTTTCCAATTAATGTTTCCTAGCAAATTCAGGTTTTTAATGCTAGGTTTCCTGATTTCTTTATCTTTAATTACCTATGCTCAAAAAAATGCATGGCCTCATGAAATTGAAACGGATAACGGTACAAAAATCGTTATATACCAACCTCAGCCTGAAACCTTAAAAGGGATAAATCTTGAAAGCAGGGCCGCCATTTCTGTAAAGACTAAAGATGCTAAAGAACCAGTTTTTGGAGCGATATGGTTAAATTGCATATTGCAAACCGACCGTGATAGCCGAATGGCCAGTCTTGAATCTGTAAAGGTTACTGATGTCAGGTTTCCCAATAATCCAGACAGTGCCAAAATTAAAACCCTGAAGAATTTAATCGAAACTGAGGTGCCAAAATGGGATTTAATTATTGATATGGATGTTCTTAATGCTTCCATTGAAACTGAAAATGGGGTGAACCTTAAATCTGAATTGATAAAGAATGATGCACCTGAAATTATTTATGAAAAAACAGTTTCCGTTTTAATTACTATTGATGGAGAACCTAAGTTACAAGATATAGAAAAAACTGGTGTAAAAAGAATCCTTAATACTCCTTTTATAATTCTTCAAGATCAATCTGATAAGTTGTATTATTTAAATGGAAATGGCATTTGGTATACTTCAACCACCTATAAATCTGATTGGAAAAAAGCAGATAAACTTTCTCCAGCAATTCAGAAAATTTCAAAAGATCTGATTCAGAGCAAGGCCATAGCCAACCCGGATTCAGTGGATAATACGGTTATTCCAAAAATTATTGTTCGTACAGTTCCTGCTGATTTAGTTCAAACTAACGGAGACGCAGAATTTGCTCCAATAAAAAGTTCTAATCTACTCTATGCGAAAAACACGGAAGATGATATTTTTATGGATATTTCTTCCCAAAAATATTATATATTGGTTGCTGGCCGTTGGTATACCGCTGCTTCTATGAATGGCCCTTGGGCATTTACGGCTTCGGATAAACTGCCCGCTGACTTCGCTAAAATTCCAGTAGGATCATCTAAGGACAATGTGCTGGCCAGTGTTGCAGGAACAGAGCAAGCTATTGATGCAATACACGATGCTCAGGTTCCTCAGACCGCTACAGTAGACCGCAAAACAGCTACAACTACAGTTACTTATGATGGCGAGCCGAAATTCGAAAAAGTCAAAGGAACACCAGATTTACTCTATGCAGTAAATACCTCCTCAACCGTATTAAAATACAAGGATACCTATTATGCAGTTGACAATGGAATTTGGTTTGCATCCTCCTCTGCAAAAGGCCCGTGGAAAGTTAGTACAGAAAGACCTAAACAGGTTGAAGACATTGAACCTGAAAGCCCGGTTTACAATGTAAAATATGTATACATCTATGATTCCACACCTGAGGTGGTTTATGTAGGATATACCCCTGGATACATGGGAAGCTATATGTACGGACCTACTATAGTATATGGTACCGGTTATTATTATCAGCCTTGGTATGGAGCTTATTATTATCCACGTCCGGTTACATATGGTCTGGGTGTACATTACAATCCTTGGACGGGATGGAGTGTTGGTTTAACCATGAGCGTTGGAGGTCCTTATGGTTGGATGAGTTTTGGATTCCATACTTACCCTTCCTATTGGGGTCCACATTACGGTGGATTTTATGGTCCTGCTTTCCACTATCCTCCACCCTATTACCATTGCAATCATCATTACGGAAACTCTCCGGTTGTAATTAACAACGTCAATATTAGAAACAATAATTACTATAATAGAAGCAACAATACTAATATTAAAGGCAATAATATTTACAAAAATAGAGAGGGTATAAAACCAGGAAATCTAGATAAACCAGCTATTGGCGGAAATTTAAACAATGGAAATATAAGCAGACCTTCAAACAAAGATGTTAGTTCAAGACCTAAACAGAATAATCAAATGTTTGCTGATAAATCTGGAAATGTGTATAAAGGAAATACCGCGGACAATCTCCAAAAACATGATGGTAAAACCTGGTCAAAGCCGGAAACAAAACCCAATATAAGTCAACAGGGTCCAACAAGAAATACACCACAACAAGCGAATAAGCCTGATTACAATCATATTAATCAACAAATGCAAAACAGAAATACAGGCTCAATTAACAACCATAACTTTAATCAGTACAGACAACAAACCGGAGGCTATAATGGCGGCGGCAGAGCTGGAGGTGGTGGCGGATTTGGTGGTGCTGGAGGTGGTGGAATGAGAAGAAGATAATCTTTTCATATAAAAAAACGAATCGGGCATTTCAAAAAAGTGCCCGATTTTTTTATGCAAAAAATTCAGTTTTCAGGAAACTACATTCCAGAAAACCCTTCAATGAATGATTCAATTTTTTGAGTAACTCTTATTTATCCTTTACGCATCTAAACCCCAAATGCTCTAGACCAGTATCAGCAGAACTTTTCATACGTCTTGAAACTCTGTAACCTGAACAATAACTGTCATTGCATAAAAAAGATCCGCCTCTGGTTGTATGTTTTAGGGAATAGGGCTCATCAGGATCAAAACTCTTAGCAGGACCCTTTGGATTTACCGAGGTTATATCCTTTACTTTTCCATAGTAAAAAAAATCATACCAGTCGAAACACCACTCCCAAACATTCCCTGCCATGTCATACAGGCCATACCCATTTGGAGCATAGGACTTCACTGGCGCTGAACCCTGATATCCGTCTTTTCCTGAATTATAGGCAGGAAATTTTCCCTGCCACGAATTACATTTAGGCTTATTCTTATCTACAGGCTCATTACCCCAAGAATAAATATTATTTTCAAGACCACCACGCGCAGCCCATTCCCACTCTGCTTCAGTAGGCAAACGCTTACCTGCCCATTTGCAATAAGCCATTGCATCATCCCATGAAACATGTACAACAGGATGGTTCTCCTTCCCAGCAATATCGCTGCCTGGCCCTCTGGGATGTTTCCAGTTTGCCCCTCTTTTCCATTCCCACCACTGAGAATAATCCCTCAAATCAATATCCCCTTTTAAGGGCTTAAATACTAAAGAAGAAGCCAAGAGCATACTATCTGCAGGTTTGGCTGTACCTGGAGCTACTTGCTTTTTCAATTCATTCCAATCAACATCTTTTTCAGCGATGGTAATATATCCGGTAGATTTTACAAAAGCAGCAAATTGTGCATTGGTAACTTCCGTTTCATCCATGTAAAATCCACTTACTTTAACTTTATGCTTAGGGTATTCATCTCTGCTTGCCTGCTCATTGTCAGCGCCCATCATAAATGTCCCGCCTTCAATAAAAACCATCCCTTCATATCCTAAATTTTCACCATTTTCAGAAAAGGTACCCGAATTTCCTGAACTTTTACCTAGGTTGCCAAATCTGGAAGGGATATTTGATTCACAGCAAATTTTAGCAGAATCCTCATGAAGTTTAGCTTCTGAATTAGAAGAATTTTGCTTATCTGATTCTGCTAGATTGCACGAATTGCTTACAATAAGTACTATTAAACTAAAAAATTGTAAAAAGCCCTTCATATGGCAAAAGTATACATTAATTTCATTTTTTCTGACCCTACTAAAACCACAGTTTTGAAATATATTTGTTGCTTAGAACAAAAATTCTACTGAACAATTGAAAAAGTACGTTTCATATATTGTTTTTGCCCTTTTTTTAGGGATACTTTGCCCATTTTCCAGCTACGCTCAGGAGAAAACAAAAGAGAATAAGTCGTTTAAAAATACTATAAGGTTTAACATCACCAACCCCATGATTTTTGGGGTAAAATCAATGGTATTTGGATATGAAAGAACTCTTGGAAAACATCAAAGTATGTCCATAAATATTGGGCGTAGTTCAATACCCAAGTTCTTTGAATTAGGTCCGATTGGGGATTCTATACAGGTGATTCCAGGATCAAAAGACAAAGGATTTAATGGATCTATTGATTACCGTTTTTATTTACAAAAAGAAAACAAGTATGATGCACCACGTGGTGTATACATAGGACCTTACTATTCCTACTATTTCTTTGAAAGAGAAAATTCATTAGAAATAAATACTTCCAATTTTAATGGAAGTGTTGTAACTGATTTTAAAATTAATACGCATACTCTGGGTGCACAACTTGGGTATCAGTTTATATTATGGAAAAGACTTGCACTCGATTTAATTTTAATCGGTCCAGGATTAACAAATTACAACCTGAAAGCTTCAATTAATACCTCTCTTGATCCAAATACTCAATCCGAATTGTTCCAGAAAATACAGGATGCTCTTTCAGAAAAAATTCCCGGATACAATCTAGTGTTAAAAGGTAATGAATTTGAAAAATCAGGAACTGAAAGAGCCACAAGTTTTGGATTTAGATATATGATTAATGTTGGATTTCGATTTTAATTTAATTTTCAACTTTACCCTTTTAAAATCTTTTTATTTTGAATTTCAAGCTTAGTAACTCGATTTTTTTAATTTTTTTCGTTACATTTCTGTCTGCTTTTATTGAAATTGCGTCAGCACAAGAAGCATCTTCAGATTCACATGTACAAAAAATACGTGGAGCCATTATGATGGCAAACACACATGTTCCAAATGCAGTTGAAGGTGGAAGGTTTGTCGCAGTTATGCCAACCTGGGGATTTGATGTGGACTATTATTTTCATCCAAGATGGTCAGTTGCATTGCAGGGAGATATTATGTTGCAGAGTTTTGAAGTGGAAGATGGTGAAAGCGTTTTAAAACGAACCAATCCATTTGCCCTTGCAATAGTAATGCACTATCATGCTTTAAAACATTGGTCATTTTTTATTGGTCCAGGATACGAAATTGAAAGTCATAAAAATCTATTTTTAGTTAAATCAGGCACAGAATACAGTTTTGAAATTTCTGAGAATTTTGAAATTGGATTGAACTTAATGTATGTAAATAAAGAAACTGTATATGATAATTGGGTTTTTGGAGTTGCATTTAATAAAAAGCTTTGGTCTAAAAAATAAGTTGCTATAAGATTGCAGATTGATCAATTTGAATGTTTAAACATTCATTTTTCAAAGTAAATACTGAAATTACGAAGGAGTTAAGTATTTATACTTAGTTCAATATTAAAATTATTTAATTTGTCTAGCAAAACTCAGGGCTTAACAATTTATTAACTATTACATAATCTTGGGCATTGACCTTTGCACCTGATTATGAATAAGCCTGTTTTTTCAATTTCTAATTTATTCAAAGCAAGTTTATTGCTTTGTTTATTCGCTCTTACCTCTGGCGTATTTGGCCAGATGGCTCCTGGGAATATTGTGCTTAGTACAGTAGGCAATGGCTCCTCTACCATGGATAATGCAGGTTGGAGGGTTAATGCCCGAGTAATAAAACAATCGGACGGAAGTACTTTAAATAACTTCACAGGTCCGGTTAATCCTTCTAGTGGAAAAAAATTCTGTAATTCTGGTACTGCAACATCTGAAGGTGCTTTAACCTTATCCTTAAATGGCAGATACCTCACAATGGTTGGGTATGATGCTGACTCAACCAATACAGGTGTTGCCGGAACAGCTTCTTCAACCCGAAACAGAGTAATAGCCAGAGTGGATAGTGTTGGTAATTATGATGTAACCACCTATACCACTAGTTTATATTCTGCTAACAATATCAGAGGCGGATGTTCTGAAGATGGAAACTCCTTTTATGTAAGCGGAAATGGAACTAGTTCCTCCAATGCTGGTGTACAATTATTTAGCTTGGGAAGCACGTCTGCCACTCAGGTTAACAGCAGTATCGGAAATAGTGGAAATGTGCGCTGGTCAGAAATATTTGCATCATATGATACATCCAATGCCACTTTAACCAAAGGATTATATCTTTCTACTGGCACTGGAACAGCTGGCATATATCAGGTTGGTTCCGGTTTACCGACTTCATCCTCTTCCGGTACAGCTATTGCCACACCTAGCAGTATTAGCCCTTATGCTTTTTTATTTCTGGATGCAAGCACCTCAGAAGCAGGCCTTGACTTGCTTTATATCACAAATGATGGATCCAACTCAAATAATATTCAAAAATTTTATAAAAGTGGTGGTACCTGGACTGCTGCCGGTACTCATTCAATTGGAGCTGTAAGAGGTATTTCTGGATACATAACAGCCACTGGAAGGGTAAAACTGTTTTTCACCCGTGGTAACACTTCTACATTGCAAGGAAGGGTTATTCAATGTTGGGACAATGCTTCCTATAGCTCAACCATCAACCTTCAAAACAATAGCAACAATAACCTGTCAACTTCTAATTATAATATTTTATTTTCATTCGATTCCACAAAACTTGCACAAAGAGGAATTGCATTCACTCCAACCAGTTTTAACTCTCATCCATCCAATAGTTCTGTTTGTTCAGGCACATCCACATCGTTTACTGTAGCAATGTATGCTCCAACTAATTCGGATTCTGCGGTGTACAATTACTACTGGCAGCGTTCCAATGATGGTGGTTCAACTTGGGCACATGTTACTACCTCTTTGGATGGAAGCATTTATACCAATACTCGGTCAGCTTCCTTATCAGTTAATAATCCAAGTACTTCGGTTAATACATATCAGTATCGTTGTTTAGTTCAATATATGAGCCAGTATTGGTTATATTCCAATAAAGCAACTTTAACTGTAAATGCAACCCCTTCAGCGCCTTCTGCTATTTCAGGTAATACTCCAGTATGTTCTGGATCAGCGCAAACCTACTCTGTAACGAATGTTGCAAGCACCACTTATACTTGGTCATTACCGGGAACGTGGTCAGGTACTTCAACTACAAATAGCATTGGCGCTACTGTAGGCACAACAGGTGGTAATGTTTCGGTTACGGCGACCCAAAATGGTTGTACTTCTTCTGCTTCAACTTTAGCGGTAAGTGTTACAACAACTCCTGTAATCACGCTCGACCCATCTGGATTTACAGGTTGCACCAATCAATCCTATACTCTGACAGGTTCTGCCACAAATGCTTCTTCCTACCAATGGAGATATAACAGCAGCAATATCCCTTTAGCGAATACAACTTCCTATACTTTAAATCCGGCTTCTGCTTCAAATACTGGTACTTATGATATCATTGCTATAAATGGTTCATGTAGCGATACATCTGCAGCAGCGGTTGTAAGTATTTCAGGTAAAATCACTACCTATCCTTATCAGGATCCATTGAATTCAGGTGCTGATTGTTATTCAACTCAAGCGGTTTCAGGCTCTGCCATCTGGACAAAAACCACTTCTATGAGTACTGGTTTAACTCCATCAACCGGACAAATGTATGTTTACCCAAGCTCAACCGCATCATCAGGTAGTGCTGCTGCTTTGGTAACCCCAACTTTTGATTTAACTAGTATTTCTAATCCGATTCTTACTTTCCGTTGGGCACGTTCAAGCACTAACAATACTGCAAAGGACAGTGTGAACATTGCTTATTCTAATGACAATTTTGCAACTACAAACTTTATTAGAACAGCTTACCGTGTACATACTGGAACCAACTGGCAAACCAATCATGTTACACTTGCAAGTCTGGGAGGATTAAACAATGTACAGTTTAAATTCACCGGATATGCGTATGGCGGTGGTGCTGATATCGCTCTTGATTCAATAGCCGTTTATGAAAGCCAATGTGCTGAAGTATCTGGAGAATCTTCCTCAGTAAACAACAATCTGGTTACCTTATCCTGGACTTCCGCACCAAATACAACCTATGATTTGAGATATAAGCCTAGCACTTCTTCAACATGGGTTATATACTCTCCTAGTCCAGTTAATTCCCCAATAACAATCTATTTGAATCCGAATACTACGTATAACTGGCAGGTTCGTTCCATTTGTTTTGATAATGCCTACGGATGGCCAATATCAAGCGAATCCTTTACCACAAGTTCGGCTTCAATAAATTGTTTAAAAGTAAGCGGCCTTCAACAGACCGTAAGTAATTGCTCTACTGCTGTTGCTACCTGGAGTAATACTGCTACCGCTGATAGTTTTGTGGTTAGATTGTGGAAATACAATACTGTGACGTCAGTTTGGGTTGTTGTTTCAAATACTACATTAACAAATGCCTACACCACAACTTTTAGCAATCTTCAAGCCTCCAAGGATTATCGCTGGAGAGTAATCAGGTATTGTAATGGTGTTGCGGTAAATTCAGCATTAAGCACTTTCTCTACACCTTCCTGCAGAATGGCTGGTACTAATTCGGATGAGCTTATTTCTGAAGTTGCATTGTATCCAAATCCAAACTCTGGTACTTTCAATCTAACTTTCCCTTCTGCCGGAGAATCCTATACTCTTGCTATTGCTGATTTGAATGGCAGAATTGTAGAAAGAAAATCAGGTATATCCGAAAATGGTGTTACATCACTCCAAATTCAGGTTCCAAATCTTGCCTCAGGCCTTTACTTCCTTACTCTTACGAATAGTGGTACTGCAGTAACCAAAAAACTCACAATTCAGTAAATATTAGTTTCCTACGTAAAATAACCGTCTTTTAGGCGGTTATTTTTTTTATACTTATAATCGGTTTCAATGTTAAATAATTGTTAAGATGACGCAGATCAGGAATCTCGATTTGTTTTTGAACTACTTTTGAATATTAATCTTAATTCCAATAAACAGAACATGAAAAAAATTCTCAGCCTTTGCCTGGGTTTTGCTTTGATTGCACTTCCGGCATTTATTTTTGCCAACAACATTCAGGTTACGAATGTGGGTTTAACCTCCCAGAACATTGTTTCCTCCAATAACTCTTCAAACTTTACCAAAGTACAGTTTGATCTTTCTTGGGACAATTCCTGGAGAATCAGCTCTGGCCCTTCAAATTACGATGCAGCATGGGTATTTGTGAAATACCAGGTTTTCGGTGGCGACTGGAAACATGCAACCTTAAATACAACTGCTTCCAATCATACCATTACTACAACCAATAGCGTTGGCGCAACCATTACCCCTTCTTCTGATGGAAAAGGCGTATTTATCTATCGTAGCGGCAACGGTTCCGGTTCCATAGACTGGGATCAGATTTTATTACGTTGGGATTACCGTTCCGATAACGTGGACGATACTGCAAGTGTAACCATCAAGGTATTTGCTGTTGAAATGGTGTATGTGCCACAAGGGAAATTCTTCTTGGGTGATGGAAACGTTTCTACGGCTCCTTCTAGTCGTGGATTTAGAGTTAATAATGTAGGCGATACAAGACCTTATGAAGTAACTTCTGAAAATTCAATTACAGCAGTATCATCTACCAGCAGCTCTACATCTGGACTATATGATCCATATAACGGCAATGGGTATACAGTACCTTCTTCATATCCAAAAGGTTTCAACGCCTTTTATTGTATGAAATATGAAATCACCCAGGGTCAGTACATGGAGTTTTTCAATACTTTACCAGCTAACCTGACCATGAAGCAAAACCGGAATCTTGCCGGTTCAAGTAGTACTTCAGAACCTGGAAACAGAAATGGGTTGAAATGGGATCAGCAGGCATTGAATAGCATGACAATGACTACTTCTGTTGGTTCTCCTGACAGAGCTTGTAATTATCTGGCTTTTTATGATCTATGTGCTTATTCGGATTGGGCAGCATTAAGACCTATGTCTGAATTCGAGTATGAAAAAGCAGCTCGTGGTTCTGATGCAACTAATAGTTCAAGCACAATTGGTGTATATCCGGTAAATGGAGAATATGCATGGGGAACCACTTCAATTAACAATATATCGAGTAGCAGCAACCTTACCAATGATGGTCAGCCAAGTGAAGGAATATCAAGCCCTACTTCTAGTAATGCAAATGCACATTACAATAATCCTTCTGGAATTTCAGGACCAGTAAGAGTGGGCATTTTTGCCGCAAAAAACTGGACCTCAAATCAGCGCCGTCAAAGCGGAGCTTCCTACTATGGTATAATGGAATTAACAGGTAATCTGAAAGAAGTTTGTATGACTACTTATGAACCTTACAATGGTACAGGTTCTTCCTTTACTGCCACTACACATGGTAATGGATCTTTAAGTACAAATGGTAATTCTGATATTTCAAGTTGGTCAAATGCAAGTTCAGAGGTTACCTCTTCAACATACCATAGTCGTATAATGACTTATCGTGGTGGAAGCTTTGAAAATTCATCAACTAGTGAATTGATAACTTCTATTAGGGACTGGTATGTTAATAATTGTACTTCTTCCTATTATTCATATTGCCAATTTGGTCGGAGTGCATATTACGGTGGTCGTTGTGTTCGCACTGCTCCGTGATAAAGTTTTTGAATAGGAACGGGATTCTACTGTTCTTAAAATAATTCAACAATTAAACTTTATCCGGTGATAAAATTCCTGCATTTTCTAATG
>Ga0114981_10000433_pt1 | contig 27258 bp, 21 predicted proteins | sample S_140806_MF_Meta_FD_87028 | JGI IMG/M metagenome (GOLD analysis project Ga0114981, IMG submission 87028) | Freshwater microbial communities from Lake Simoncouche, Canada to study carbon cycling - S_140806_MF_MetaG | ecosystem: Environmental > Aquatic > Freshwater > Lake | place: Lake...
CGCTCATAGAAGGAGTTCACGGTTTTGCTGCGGTCGGATGCCTTGTCAAGCTTTGAAAACAAGCCATCCACAGTTGCACGCAGAGACTTGCGACGGTCCATCCGCTCGGCAGTCATGCCATCTGGGAGGTCCATATCGCGCACCCGGAAGCCTGGATTGTTCGGGTCAGCATCCGGTGAAAATGGATCCAGCGCCGCTCCGAGGAAACCAGCGCCGCCGTACATCACTGGACTTGGAACCGCGATGTAAGGTGGGAGCGCTCCTTTACCCTTGAGGTAATGCGATGCGACTGACCCAAAGCTAGGGACACCAAATCCGGGAATAGGCTGGAAACCCGTCATCATGTAGTGCGTGCCGCGCTCGTGCGCTGCTTCGCCGGTGGTCATCGACCGGATGAGAGACAGCTTGTCCATTTGCTGACCGATGAGCGGGAAGTGCTCGGAAATCTGGATACCATCCGCTTTTGTGTTCAGCGGCTTAAAGTCGCCACGGATTTCGCTGGGGGCATCCGGTTTTGGGTCCCATGTATCAATATGGGATGGTCCACCGCCCAGCCAAAGCAAAACCACGCTGGTTGCCTTGCCGGAATCAATCCCCTTTGGCATCGCTTGTGCCATTTGGAAGTAATCGGTCAAGCCAATTCCAAGCGCGGACAGGACGCCTACTTTGACGCCGGATGTCATCAGCTGTCGGCGCGAGACCTGGTTGTACTCTGCACATGCGTTCGAATTCAGTGATTCACGGTCCATTTTGCTACCTCTTTGTTGCATACCGACCAAGCGAACTGCTTGGTGCATTCTAGCCGACATCTCGGCGTAACTTCCTAACTGATAAATGTAAACTCCCGGGCAGCGACAAGCGCCCAGAGTAAATCCTGGAGGACTTCTGCCTTATTGGATGCCGCATCCACAACCTTCATCACGGCTGCTTTTTCACTTGCGTCGGGAAGCCGGCAGAACGTCCGGAGATAGAGGGCATCGACACGCTGGGTATCGGAGAGTTTTGTATTCTTGATGAGCTCAGCAACAACACCATTTCCATCCCGCAGCTTGTTGTTCACATACGCCGAGTTCAAAATATGCAGCGTCTGCACAAGCGTCGGTTCGAGCTTAGGTTCGAGTTCTGCCAGAAACTCGCGGTGACTGCGACCAAATGTGTCCATGAAGTACGAGCCCACTGGCAGCGAAAGCTGCTTGGCCTTGGTATCAACGGGATAGTCACCAAAGCGCTCCTGGGATCCAGTGGCATCATTCAGGACATCCAAGAAAACCTGTCCCAGCATCGGCCTCGGGTAGAAACGGCTGAAGAATTTGTCATCCAGAGTGTTGGTCGCGTTAGGTTCCGCGGCGGTCTGGTAGGTTCGGCTGTTCAGAATCAGCTTTGTGACGTGCCGGATGTCAAAGTTGCTTTCAATTAGCTCTTTCGATAGGGCTTCCAGGAGTCCGGGAACCGCGACAGGCGTTGTGACGCGCATGTCATCCACGGGGTGAACGATTCCCCTGCCTAGGTAATGGCTCCAGAGTCGGTTCACCGTTGCCCGGGCAAAAAATGTATTGTCAGGAGCGGTGCACCACTTCGCGAAGGCATCCAAGACATCGGGTTCCATCCCTGGCTTTGCCTGAATGTTGGCGATGGCCAGCGGTTGCTTTTCTCCGAGGAGGGTTGGCTGCGCTACGCGGCCACGCTTACCCGTGACCGACTGGTTGATGACATTTCCGCCGGGTTCGTAGACCAGAAATTCTTCGCCTTCGACGGTTCCACCACGTGTGCCAACCTTGCCCATAAAGGCTGCAAAGTTCCAGTAGTCATCGGTGGACCACTTATCAAAGGGATGTTTATGACAACGCGCGCAGGCCATGCGCTGTCCGAGGAACGCCTGTGCAACAGTTTCCATCCGGTCTTCCGGTGCACGGTCGATTTTGTAGAAGTTTGCCGGGCCGACCTGGAGCGTTGAGCCGCGTGCGATGATGATTTGCTGGACGATTTCGTTGTAAGGCCGGTTCTCAGCGATGGCATCTCGGATCCATTCCGAAAACAGTGCCGCGCTACGCTGACCTGTGAAATTTCCACCCATCCGCTCAGGGTGGATGCGCAACAAGTCACCCATTCTAAGTGTGCGGATATCGGTGTAGTCATCGGATGCAAGATAGGCATCAATGATTTGGCTACGCTTATCGGCTGCTTTGTCCGCGGTAAATGTGGTTATCTCGTTCGTTGTTGGCTGTTTTCCTCGCAGATCGAGTGAGACCCGGCGAAGAAATTCGGTGTCTGAAGTTAGCCGGCTCGGCGTGACATTTAGCTTCTTGAGATTGGCTAGGACGAGCTTGTCAACGACATTTCCAGCAGGCTGCTGCGGATATGGGGTTGTATCTGCCCGGGGAAGGGTCATAAAAACAGGCCGCACCTCGCCGAGGTAGCGGACAACGAGTCCAGTGCCACCCCAGCGCCGTCCAGTTACCTGGCCGCCGGTTTCTACGGTTGCGATGGCGGTATCCGAGCTCTCGTAGCTGGCATCTTGTGTAACATCCTCACGGGTGCCATCCGAGAAGGTTGCGATTACCTTGATGTTAAACTTGGCGCCGACCTTTGGCAACATCACCTGTGGGGGAGTCACCGTAAGGGCCGTTAATTTGGCATCCGTTTCCGGGTTAAAAGGCGCACCGTTTGCGATCCAGTTCCGGATGGTCTGGTGTTCAAAGCTGCCATCCGCGAAGCGTTGCCCACCCGCATGTTTGAGGTTTCCAAGTGCTTTTTGGAGGATGAGTGACTTGTCTGGCTCGAGGAGATTGATTCTTCGGCCTCGGGCACCGCGCACGATTGGGTCAAAGTCATCGGCTGGCGCGAGCGTCAGCAGGCTGAGCTGAAAGCCGCCACGTCCACCAAATTTTCCGTGGCATCCCGCCGTCGAGCAGCCTTTGCGGTCGAGAATAGGCGCAACATCGCGCAGGAATTGTGGACGAATCTTCGCGGCGCCACGTGGGGCGGTGGGCATTTTGGGTTTGGGCGTAGTGTTTCCAGCCAGCGAGACGGCCGGAATCGCAAGTAAGGAAACGGCTGCAAGGGCACTCCAATGTGCGCTATGCCAGGCTTTCTGAATCATCATTGATTTCGACTCCAAACACTCGGACAAATGTGTCCTAGTCTGCATCATAGGTAATTGTGATGTAAATCGACAGGGGAATGTTCCACTTTAGAGATGTTTGATGGTTATGAGCGGTGAGCCTAAGCTTGGAAGTCTCTGAGTCTTGTTGAACTTCTCTTAATAGCGTGGAGAGAGTCTGGCCCAGTGTCCGCGTCTGCATCATAGGTAATTTCGATGTAAATCGACAGGGGAATGTTTCACTTTAGAGATGTTTGATGGTTTGTATACCAAGCCTAATCTGATTGGATTTGACAATGCCTAGAGATCCCAGTCTAGATTGTTGGGTTTTGTGATCTAAGTTGAACTTGGGGATGTTCGACTGCATTTGTGATGTCTATGAATCCAATACATCTAGACCCAATGGATTCCTATCTTAAACCTACGTAGAATCAGGGTGTGGACTTATTCGATGATTCTGACTCTGAGCAAGCCGCGGCGACTGTAGCGGCAGCTCAGCTTGCGGATGCCCCTCTCGCGGCCCGGATGCGTCCCGTAGCGCTGGATGAAATCGTCGGACAAAACCACCTCCTCGGCCCCGGTCGGCCGCTCCGCCTAGCCATCGAGCGTGATCAGCTCCGCTCCGCGATTTTTTATGGCCCTCCCGGATGCGGAAAGTCAACGCTGGCATCTGTCATCGCAAGGACTACCAAAGCGGCTTTCGCGAACTTTTCTGCGGTAACGGGAGGCGTCGCGGATGTCCGCAAGCTGATCGATGCCGCAAAAGAACTTAGGCGTATCCGAAACAAGCGGACGCTGCTGTTTGTGGATGAAATCCACCGCTTCAATCGCGCACAACAAGATGCGTTTCTTCCCCACGTCGAAGATGGCACCATCGTCCTGATAGGCGCAACCACTGAGAATCCCTACTTTGCTGTAAATGCACCGCTGCTGTCGCGGGCACGCGTTTTTGCATTTACGGCCATCACCTCCGATGACATCGCCGATGTAATCACCCGCGCACTCTCCGATACGGAGCGTGGCCTCGGAGATCGAGGCCTCTCGATTTCCTCGGATGCCCTTACTTATTTATCTGCAGCGTGTAATGGGGATGCCCGCACAGCCCTCGGTGGACTGGAGACGGCAGCGGACTACGTGGAGGCGCCAGCCACGGAGATCACCCTCTCCGATGTCGAAGCGGCGCTGGGGCAGCGCGCGATTGGCTACGACAAAACTGGGGATGCCCACTACGACACGATTAGCGCATTCATCAAAAGTATTAGAGGCAGCGACCCGGATGCGTCCGTGTATTACCTCGCGCGCATGCTTGAAGCGGGCGAAGACCCACGTTTTATCGCCCGCCGGCTGGTGATTCTTGCAAGTGAGGATATCGGCTGCGCCGATGTATCATCATTGCCGCTCGCGATGGCAGCTTTCCAGGCGACGCAAACCATTGGGATGCCCGAATGCGCACTAACGCTCAGCCACGTGACACTCTGGCTGGCACTTGCCCCGAAGAGCAATGCGGCCACCAAAGCGATTGGCGCAGCGACAAGTGCTGTTAAGCAGCTGGACTTTAGCGGCGTGCCAAAGCATATTCGGGATGCTCACTATAAAGGGGCGAAGGCTCTCGGGCATGGGACGGGTTACATCTATCCCCATGATGTCCCAGGTGGGTATGCCGCCCAGCAGTACCTCCCGGATTCTGTGGTTGAGCAGCGTTTTTATGAACCAACACGCCACGGGGTTGAGGCAAAGCTTGCAGACCGTCTGGCGAAGCTGCGGGGAGAAATGTCCGGTGTTCAGGTATCCGATGATGCCGCTGACCAGCGTTCATAAGCTGTTTTGAATGCAGCTTCCAGCGCTCCAATATCCGTGTTTAAGAGGGTGGTAGAGAACATCACCCCTCCAAAACAGGCCACATTTGTGTTCTGAAACCAGCGTTTAACGGGTGCAAGATGACGCAAGCTGGTCTTGAAGTCCTTAAGCGTTATTGTTACCACGGGGCCAACGGTGATGGAGCGGATGGCGCTCCACGGGATAAAGCCTGCACTAAACGCGGATGCATAGTCCGTAACTCCATCGTCGGAAATAATCAATCCAGGTTTTTGAGGGCTGATCAGAGCGCGTAGCGTCCATAGAAATCCTGATCCAAAGAAGAGGAGGTTGGCTGTAACCCAAACCGCTTGAAACAAGATGCCTACGATTCCCGATTTAGTAGAAAAAATAATTACAGGTATGGTCAAGGCGACGAAGAGAAAGCATCCGATGCAAAGAATAAGCATCTTGCCGTTACGAAAGTAAAACTCTGAATCCGTCGAAATTTGATTAGATGGAACCATCAGCGACTTTTAACGGCGGGTCGGATGACCATTCTCCACAGAATCCAGAGAGACATCCCAAGCCACAAGGTGGCCCAGAAGCCTGCGGGAATCATCGTCATCTTGAACATGTTCTGTGCATCCGTGGGAGTAGAATCCGATACCGAAAGCACCCAGAGCGTATTCAGGTCGATCAGCGCGTTCATCGCAAACTGGGCACCCACAAACGATGCTGCCCAGTTGGCCGCATGGCGAGGTAGCTTTGTCGCGAGGCCCATGAGGGCGGCAGTGATCAGCAAACCGGTGAGGAGGGTGAATGGATGCAAGAGTCCACCGACGGTGGAAAGCACAACAAACACCGCTGGCACCCCAAGGAGGCGTGAACCGTGTGCACCCGTTCGGAGCATCCACAGGAGAAAAGCACCGTAAAGCGTTGCGCCGAGGTAGCCGGCACTGGCGATGATGGGGTTGAAGCCTCCCGCTGAAAGTGTTATTCCACTTCCGCTGGGGTCGATATTGATTGCGTGGACTGAGCCGCCTGTCAGGATGGTAGCGAGTGCGTGACAGCCTTCATGGATAAAGGTGACTAGGAGCCGGAGTGGGTAGGTCACCCAGTGGACGCCAGGGATGAAGTGAAGGGCAAGGCTTGCCACTAAGCTTGCGACGAGAGCACGGTCTGTCTGAGTCCCACGTGGCCCTTTGGTCGACCCGGTCTGTTGAAGGAGTCGTGACACAGCTGAAGCAGCGGGCTTTGACCGTGTGTACTTGGTGTAGCGTGCTGGCATGATGCTAAACGTTACCGCTGTGCTTGTTGGGAATGTTCCCCAATATTGCTATCAATGTCTATCTCGCCATACCAGAAAATAATTTGAGCGCATTTGCATCCACTTGCACGATGCAATCACTTACCGATATTGACCGTATTTCCGCCAGCTTTGCGGCAACAAGATGCACGCGCTCCGGCAGGTTCGGGAATTTACCTCGTAGTGGCTCAGGGGAAAGATAGGGCGCATCGGTCTCGACCAGCATTAAATGCGCTGGGCACTCCGCTGCAATCTCACGGAGAAAAGTACTCTTTTTATAAGTCAATGGTCCATCAAAGCCTGTGTAAAACCCTGCATCCCAAAGAGCAGCTGCGTTCTCCCGGCTTCCACCAAAGCAATGGACGACAGCTTTCACATCAGGAGCCTCTGAAATGAGTTGAGGTGTCAGCATGTCATACGCATCGTTTGTGTCCACAGTGGGGCGGCAGTGGTAAATGACCGGAAGGCCCGTAGCGCGAGCGATGCTCTGCTGCGCGCGGAGCGCAGCCCACTGTGCATCGATTGTGTCGTGGCGTCGGTAAAGATCAAGCCCGATTTCCCCAATAGCCACTATTTTTGGCATTTGTGCTGCATTTATCAGCCACGCCGCTTCATCGTCATTCCATTCAAGAGCGCTGTCCGGGTGAAACCCAATGGCTGCATAGACATTTGCTTGTTGCTGTGCAAGCACCATCGCCCGTTCGCTGGAGATACGGTCAAACCCTACGACGATAACCGCATCGAGCAAGCCGAGGGTGTGCTTCCAATGTTCGCGTTCAGACCAGAGAGGCTCAGTGTTTAGGTGGCAATGCGTGTCGATCACGTTACGTCAGGCTTTAGGGACAGCAACGCTTGAAAGAATACTCGTAAGGACATCGCGCTCAGTCATCCCCTTTGCAAACGCATCCCCACTCAGGCTGATGCGGTGTGCAAGGATTGGAATGGCCAAAGCCTTCACATCATCTGGGATTACATGGTTCCGTCCTGCCATCGCCGCCCAGGCCTGCGCCGCATGCAGCAAAGCCAGCGAGCCACGGGGGGATCCTCCAATGTCGATGCGTACATCCGAGCGGGTCGCGCCGACGAGCGCAACAATGTACGCATGGATGCTTGGGTCGACGTGTATGTTCCGGACATGCATTTGCAGCGTAGAGATCTCAGCGGCGTTTGACTCAGGCTGCAATGTATCGATCGGGTTTGCAGACTGTTGACTTGTGAGGATCGCGATTTCGTCAGCCGCCGATGGATAACCCATATGGACACGCATCAAGAAACGGTCAAGCTGTGCTGCCGGGAGCTGAAAGGTTCCAGCGTGTTCGATTTGGTTTTGTGTCGCGATAACAAAGAATGGTGCCGGTACCGGGTACGTAATGCCATCCACCGTGACTTGACGTTCTTCCATACACTCGAGAAGTGCTGCTTGTGTTTTTGGCGTCGCCCGGTTAATTTCATCGGCAAGGAGAACTTGCGTAAACACTGGACCTGGGCGGAATTCGAAATTCCGCGACGTTGAGTTGAAGATGGATGATCCGGTGACATCAGCAGGAAGAAGATCCGGTGTGAACTGTATTCGTCGGATGTCGCAGCCTAGTGCGGTGGCCAAAGCTTTTGCCAAAGTCGTCTTACCAACACCTGGGGTGTCTTCAATAAGGATATGACCATTGGTGAGGATGGCGCATAGGGCATGGTTGACGATGTCACGCTTTCCAACAATGACGGTTTCGACGCGAGCACGGATTGCATCAATACGGCTACGAACACTGGTGGAAGTATCTGACTTTTCGGTTGACATACGCAAAGTCTAGCATTTTTCCTGTGACTAGTTTTGTTCCACATCTAGACATTGTATAAATTGATACAGTATTCTTTCAGTAGTGCCGATACTGATTAGTGCTGAACGGGACAGAATATGAATATTAGAGAACAAATTGGTCAATCGCCGATCGAGGAACTCGACCGTGCAATGCGCACGAGCAGTCGTATTTTTTTGCGCCCAACGGCTAATGTAGAAATGCGGTCGCTTCCAGCATCCCATTTGCGCTTGCTGCAAATCATAGGCCGTTTGCCGGATTCGAAGATGGTTGATGTTGCGAAGGCATTGGATGTTCAGCTTCCTGCTGTCTCTCAGATGGTAGACAAAATGGTGAAGGCTGGGAATGTTGTACGTATTCAGGACCCACTCGACCGGCGTATTTCTCGATTGCGTCTAACACCCGAAATGGAAGAGCTGCTGTCAGATGCGGCATCCGCCCGTCTCGCTCGTGTTGCAAAAGCAGCGGAAGCACTTACGACCGCGGAGTTGGAAACGCTTACGTTGTTGCTTGACCGTTTGTCGAACCAGCTCGCACTACGCCCAGCTTCTGGATTTGCTGGTCCGGCTCCTGTGCCACGTGAAGGGTATGACGCTGACCCAAGTCTGGAAATCGCATCCAGCCGACGCGGAGCACGCGTTCGTAAGCGATCGCTCTAATCGCTCCAAATGTTCGTGTAAAAGCCCGGAATACCCCGGGCTTTTTTTATTTTGGTCAATACTTTTAAGTTATTCTGCCACCGATATGGATTGCTTATAAGGGATGTCGCTCAACAATGTCGAACCATCGCGTATATAAATGCGTTTTAATGAGCGTACGCGCCGGAGTTGTTTCCATTTGTTAGTGTTCTCTGGCGATTCAGACGTTTTGAGGTAGCTGATTTGAACCGAAAAGTAATTGGAATAGTCGCCGCAGTCGTTCTGGTTGGCGGTGGATTCTGGTGGAAGTCAAAGACATCCGCTACCGCCGGCGCTGGCAAGACACAGTACAAACTGACCGCCGTTGACACGGGTGAAGTTAAGAAGACCGTTAGCGCCACGGGAACCCTCCAGGCATGGAAGGTTGTCGATATCAAGGCACGCGCTGGTGGTGAGCTTGCTTTCCTCGGTGTTGATGTCGGCTCGCGGGTCACGAAAGACCAGATTTTGGCTCGCATTGATCCGCTTGATGTCCAGTTGACATTGAACAATGCGAAGGCCGATGAAGTCAGCGCCAAGGCACGTGAAGCTCAATCCGGCAAGAACTATGAGCTGCAAGTTCGCCAAAGTGGGATCACTGTAAAGGATGCACAAGCTGCATTACTCTCGGCTAAAGCAAACGTTAAGCTCGCAGAGACGCGTCTCCAAACAGCAAAGCTTCAATCGGATGCTCAGCCTGAGCTGACCAAGGCTGCGATCGCAAGTGCGAAAGCGAATTCGGATCAAGCCCTGACAAACCGTCGTCAACTCGATGCCACCCTGCAACAGCAACGCGCATCAGCCAAGGCGACCCTTGATCAGGCCGTTGCAAATCGACGCAATGCCGGGCTAAACCTCGAGCGGCAGAAGTCCCTCGTCGAAAAGGGCTTTGTTTCTCAGCAGGCTGTTGACACCGCTCAGGCCAACTTGGATGTCACTGAAGCATCTGTGCAGTCCGCACGTACCAAAGTCGACACCATCGATATGGAATTGAAGTCCACCGTTGAAGCGGCTGATTCGCGTATCGCACAGACCAAGGCTGCTTATGAGCAAGCTCAGGCGGGCGCCGTCGATGTCAAAAATCGCGAAAATGCGGTTCGTGAAGCGGAGTCATCGTTGCTCGTTTCGAAAGCCGCTCTTGCGCGGGCCGAAATGACCATCGAACAGTCAAATGCAGCGCTCATCAATAATGACATCCGCCGCTACGACATCGATGCCAACAAAGCAACAATTGCTCGTGCGAAAGCTGGACTTTTCAATGCGGAAACGAGCTTGGCGCGAACGATTATCCGTGCACCAATGGATGGAGTTGTCCTTCAGAAGTTCGCTGAGCAAGGCACGATTATCGCATCCGCGCTTGGGATGAACTCCTCCGGACAAAACCTGCTCCAGATTGGCGATACATCCAAAATGTATGTCGATGTAACCGTTGACGAAACGGACATCGCTGCCGTTGAGGAAGGTCAAAACGTGGATGTCGCCATCGAGGCATATCCTGGAATGCCATTTGAAGGCAAAGTGATTCGTATTGACCCTCAGGCGATTGTCCTGCAAAATGTGACATCCGTTCACGTGCGTGTAGAAGTCGACAACTCTGTTCCAACATTTGCACTACTGAAGCCGGGAATGAACGCCACTTGCGAGTTCGTCATGGAGAAGACTGATAGTGCTATCCGTGTGCCGAATGAAGCTGTACGTGAAGACAACGATGGCAAATTTGTGGAAATCGGTGAGGGCGGAAAGACCGCTCCTGCAGATCCAAAGAATCCAACGGCTGTCGATCCTGATGCATTGATTGATGTCAAGCTCAAGAAAATCAAGGTTGAACCAGGTGTGGTCGGAAATGACTACACAGAAATCAAGTCTAGTGATGGCAATGCGGTCGCCGATGGCTCCAAGGTTGTAACCCAGACGATTGAACCAACGCCGACGGCAGGGGCTGGTGGATCACCATTCGGCGGTGGAATGCGTGGCATGGGTGGCGGCGGCGGAGGTCGCCGTTAACATGGCAGCCACCACAACCACTGCCCCGGCTGTCAAGCCACCAGCGCCGCCCGCATCGGGCAGCCGCCTGGGAGCCTTTGGCGTAAGCATCGAAATGGCCTTCAATGGCCTAGGAGCCAACAAGCTTCGCTCATTTTTGACGATGCTTGGTGTGATTATCGGTGTGGGAGCCGTCATCATCGCGATTGCGATTGGTGAAGGTTCCCGTGCAGCGGTGGCGGAGAGCATCCAAAAACTCGGTACAAACGTGATGACGGTCTTCCCTGGCTCACAGCGCCGGGGAGGCATTTCGTTTGGTGGTGGGTCCAGCACAACCCTAAAGCTCGAGGATGCGGAATACATCATCCGTAACTGTCCTACCGTCAAGGCTGTTGTCCCGACGGTTAACCGTAATGCCACGATTAAATACGCCAACAAAAACGATGCCAAGTCTGTAACGGGGACCGGTCAGGATTACCCGACCGTTCAGAACCACCCGGTTGCAAAGGGACGCTTCTTTAATCAATCGGAAGTGCGGTCGCTCAAACGTGTCATCGTCCTTGGCTCGAATGTCGCTAAGGACATCTTTGACCGTGCGGATCCCGTTGGCAAACAGGTGCGGGTTAATGGGCAGACCTTTGAAGTCATCGGTGTTTTGAAGGAAAAGGGCGGTACGGGTTTCCGTAACCCGGATGATGCAGCGTATGTTCCGGTAACGGCTGCAATGCGGCGCTTGTTCGGCATGGAAAACATCAACAGTATTACGGTCCAGTCCCGCTCGACGAGTTTGATGGATAAGACAAAGGCTGAAATCGAGACGAACCTGAAGCGCAAACACAAGATTGCAGATTCTGGTGCACCGGACTTTACGGTTTTCAGCCAGTCCGACCTTGCGGCTACGCAGGATGCTCAGCAGTCGACATTTGGTGCATTGATCACCTACCTCGCCATTGTAAGTTTGGTGGTTGGTGGTATCGGTATCATGAATATCATGCTTGTTTCCGTAACGGAGCGCACCCGGGAAATCGGTATCCGTAAAGCTATCGGTGCTCGGAGGGCTGATATCTTGACCCAGTTTCTCCTCGAGGCTCTCTTCCTATCCCTCGTTGGCGGGCTCATTGGAGTTGGACTTGGTTATGCTGGGAGCAGCTTTATTGCCGAGCAGAATGGCTGGCGCGTAGATGTCGCCATGGAAACGGTTGCACTTGCATTTTCGTTCTCGGCGGTAGTGGGAGTGTTCTTTGGGTTCTACCCCGCATTCAAGGCCAGCCAGCTCTCTCCAATAGAGGCGCTGCGCTACGAGTAATTGTTGGGTGTTTGCTGGATATAAATGCGGCAGAAATCGTCGCAAATCGGATTAAACAACACAGGAGAGTAATGATGAAGAAAGTACTAATGATCGCAGCTACATTGATGATGGCTGCTCTTGTAACTGGTCCCGTGATGGCGCAGGGTGGAATGGGTGGCTTCCAGATGCCTCCCGAGCTCACAAAAGCCATGGACAAAATGCGTACTGCACGCAAGAACCGCATGATGATCGGACGTACCGTTCGTGCAATTTCTGAGCTCAACAAAGATCCTAAGACTGCACTAACCAAAGATCAGGCCAAAAAAGTTACCTCCGTTCTCGATAAGTGGGCAGGCAAGCCTGACATGACCGAAGACCAGGCAAAGCAGGTGTCCAAAGAATTAACTGCACCTCTCGCGACCAACATCTCACAGATCAAGAAGCTTGCTGTTGAGATGCAGGCAAACAACCGCATGGGTGGTGGTGGCGGACGCCAAGGCGGTGGCGGTGGCATGGGCGGTGGACGTCCAGGCGGAGGTGGAGCCGCTGGTGGTGGTATGCCAGCATTTGATCCAAAAGCTATTGCCCGCCGCATCGAGGATGGCTTGAAGAAGCCATACAACCCGATGAACCCAGGCACTTGGGGCGACGATCAGTGGGTACAGCGGATGAAGGACAGCTACGGAAACGCGGTCAAGGATATCAAGGCTAAGGCCAAGTAGTCCTACGAATCGAAAGCAAACCGGTCAGGAATCCTGACCGGTTTTTTCGTGACCCTGCACTTTCCGGTGTAACATTCCGACAACCTAGGATATGAGACTGTCTCCATATTGGATTCTGGCATCGTTCACTCTAGGTGCTGCTGGCTTACTGGCAAGCTCTGGGTGCAAAAATGTGATGGCAAAGCAGTCATCCAATTCAGGTATTAATGCTGGCAGCCGTAGCTATGGGCGGGATCGCTCTGCAAGAAATCAGCAGGAAACACGTATCGCATTTGAGGACCGATCCATGGAATGGGGGCTGCCTTCATCGGATTACATTCTCGAGAAACAACCCAAAAATATCGAGGAAACGTTTGGGAGCGGCTGCGCCTTTGCTGACCTGAATGGTGACAATTTTGATGAGGCGATTGTTGTCCATCACAATGGTATACGCATTTATCGCAACAATGCGGGTAAGAGCTTTACCGACATCTCGAAAACCTGGGCTCCCGCGCTGTCCGGCAGGCTCCATGGCATCGCCGCTGGAGATGTCGATGCTGATGGCCGCGTGGACCTTGTCATCGGTGGCCATCCTGGACTATTCTTCCTCCGTAATACAGGCGCAAAACTTGTCGCCTCACGCATAATTCCAATTAGCGATAGAACCAGCTGGTGGAGCAGCATTGCCCTGATTCATTTGGACCGTGGGCGGACACTTGACATCGTCGCCGGACGCTACGTTGGTTTTGGAGCTCGTTCGGCACAAGTGTGCTCCGTGGATGGCGTTCCGACTGCTTGTGGTAGCTTTCACTACGCAGGGCAGACTACCGCAGCATTTATCTCACGTGGGCGTAACACATTTTTAGATGTGAGTAAACGTATTGGATTGCAATCCGCCGCAAGTCGAGTAACGGGCGTTGCACCCCAAGACCTCGATAATGATGGTGACACCGATTTGTTGCTGCTCAGCGACTCGGATGGGTCATCCCTTTTGGAAAACAACGGCCGGATGCGCTTTAGAAACCTTGGTGCAAGATCTGGGATTCCGCTGGATGCGACAGGCGACTTCCAACAGCGCTATGGGGCAGACTGGGCCGATATAGATGGCGATGCTAAGGCGGATATCGTGATTGCTACCGGGCTTGACCAGCTCTCAGCGCTTTATAGCAATCGTGGGAATGGCTTTTTTCTGGATGTTGCCCCGATGCGCGGATTGTTGGGATCTAAGCGTAGGCACAGTGCTGGCGTATTGTTTGAGGACTTCGATGCCGATGGCCACATGGATGTGTTTTCTGTGAGCGGTCACTTCCAGAGCAATATCGACATGCTCAAACCTGGGGTTACCTACCGTCAGCCTTGTATGGTCCTTGCGGGGGAAGCCGGAGGGACATTTGCAGATGTCTCCGAGCGCGTGGGGGTCGCTGTTCAGCGGCCACTCACCGGTCGTGGGCTGGCTGCATCCGATATCGATCATGATGGCGATGTTGATGTTCTTATCACCGATGTCGAAGGTCCAGCACGTCTCTTCGAGAACATCTCACGCAGCGCGGGGGGGGTAGCTACCATCCACCTTCAGCGGAGGAAAGGCTCGGCTATCGGTGCGGTCGTTCTCGCTGGTGGGGTGCGGCGCGAGGTGCAAACGGCACGAGGGTACTTGTCGGCATCATCGGAAGATGTGGTCGTTGCATTTCCCACGGGTAAGAAGCAGCTGTCAATGAAGGTGACGTGGCCGGGTGGTGTAACTGAGACCTATCCCGTAAAGGTAGGAACATCCCAAACATTGGTTGAAGGGCGTGGCACGCGATGATTAAGCTGAGAGCTGATGTGATTGCGGGCATCGCTTCTACGATGGCGCTATGCGGTGCGAGCGGGTGGATATGGTGGCGGGAACCGCAAAGGCTTTCCACTAGCCAGCTGATGGCAGCGGTTTCGAAAGACCCAAAGAATGCAGAGGCTTTTACTGAGCTTGCCAACCGTCAGGAACACGATCGGCAGTTTGAAGCAGCTATGCAAAGTTATTTGGGTGCGGGTAAGGCAGGGATGGGGGCAAACTCATATGCGAAAGCCGCGCGCTGTGCAGTGAAGGTTGGCAAGGTTGGGGATGCACAACGCTACGCCAGAGATGCTGTTGACATGGATGCCGGTTCCAAGATTGGGACTGCGGCAACGATGGCAGCTGGAGTGTTTGTGGAGCTCGGTGATCCGAAAACAGCGTTATCCAGTCTCCCCGATGCGAAGCGAAGCGTTCCATTTGAGACAGATTACATTCGGGCAAAGGCTCTTTTGGCGTTGCAGCGCTATCCAGAGGCTTTGGAAGCAGCAGAGGTTGCTGTTATGCAGCCAACGAGTGGACGGATGGCAATCCTTGTTCGCATTTTACGGGAATCGGGTGACACGGATGGTGCATACGAGGTCGTAGATGCTTATGGAGATTCAGCGGATGCTGGAAACGACTGGCATTTAGAGGCAGGTCTTAGTCGGACGGCGCATGCCGGTAGCGACCAGAAGCAGCGTGAACAGGGCGAAGTGGCTTTGCAGAGAGTTATTCAGGATGCCGATAAACCCACTCTAAAGCTTCAGGCTGGGGTGGCTCTTGGTCAGTCGATGCTTGGATCCGGGCGCGGAGACAAAGCAGTTCCTCTTTTACAAGGTTTGCTTGAGGCATTTCCACAATCGGATGAAATTCGCTATGTGCTGGCATGTGCCCAACGTGAAAGTGGTCTTAGCATGGTCGCAGATAAGGGGCTTCAGGAACTAGCCGCCCGAAAGGCAAATGCACACGCCCTGAGACAAAAAATAGATCGGCGGTCTCAGCGATTCAATACATTTTAGGCATCACCTTAGGACGTTTAGGCAGCTATACGCTTCATTTAGGTGTTGATAACAGAGGTTATGTAAGGAAATGTGGCGTGGTGCGTGATTCAGGCAAACGTAACGTTTAATTTAGTTTTAATTACACTTGTCATAGCTACCATGGTGTGCGATATTTGCGATGTATAAGCATTGATTAACCTTGGGTACGATACACTGGACGCACCGTAGATTGAGTAACTTGGGGCGCGTACAGAGGATGTTCCATGGTTCAGCGTATCGTCGGTTCGACACCAAAAGGCCCTATGGAAGACCGCTTTAACCCCAGCGAAGAACAGACCGCATCCGTTTCTGTACGCGAGTACATCGACGTTTTCCGTCGCCGTCGTGCAATATTCATTCAGACGTTTCTCTTAATCTTGGTGATCAGTGTTGTCGTAACATTGCTTACACCCCCTGTTTATCAATCCCGTGCCCGTTTGTTGGTTGCTGGTCAAAGTGCCAGCCTCAACTCCATCAATACGGATAACCCACTGTCTGCGCTGCTTGCGGTGGCACCGAGTTATTCGGTTGCGACGCAGATTCAGCTGCTCCAGGATGGTGAGATTCAGGGGGAAGTGGCACGTCGCTTAGGTGGACGGCTTCCTGCATTTTCGATTGCCCCTATTGAGAATACGGAAATCATCGAAGTCTATGCCGAGGGTTCCAGCCCGAAGCTGGTTGGCGATGCCCCCAATGTCCTTTTGGATTACTACATCCATGAGGTGGCAGACAACGACCTAGCACAGGTGACGGAAGCCCGCAAGTTTGCTGAGCGTAATGGTGGCGAAGCCCGCACCAAGATGGAAAAGCTTGAGAAAGACCTTGCTAACTTCAAGAACCAATACAAGGTTGTTGAGTTAACAAAGGGTCAGGAGCTTCAGCTCGCGGATGTCACTGCTGCTGAGAGCCAACTTCAATCGAATCAGAACCAGATTGCGACACTGACCAGTCAGCGTGAGCTGCTTGCGGAGCAGCTTGCGATTGCGCCAAAGCGTCTGTCAAATGTGGACAATCCTGAGGCCGATGCCCAGGTGCAGGGCCTTAAAACCCAGCTCGATGAGTTGGATATGCAGCGGACGATTCTCCTTGAAAAATATCAGCCGACGAACATTAACGTTGTTCAGTTAGATATCAAGGCGAACATCCTAAAGCGCCGCATTCAAAAGGCAATTCAGACGCTCGGTGTCCGTACGGCGGTTATCAATCCTGAATATTCGACTATCAAGGCCAAAATCTCAGATCTGGACTTTCAGATTCGTGGTCTTCAGGTTCAGTCACAACGTCTCGCAGGCAATGTAAGCAAGGCACGTGAGCGCTTGGGGAACTTCCCGAACTGGCAGCTCGAAATGGGCCGGATCATGCGTGAACTCGAAATGGCACAGAGCGAGTTCAAGATGTACGACTCGAAGATTGCCGAGCTCAAGCTCCGTGAAGAAGCCCGTCGTAAGCCAGCAAAGATAATTTCCCGTTCATCGGTTCCAGGTTCACCAATCCGCCCAAAGAAGCTCCAGAACATCGGACTTGGTGTCCTGTTGGCACTCTTCTTTGCTGTCTGTTTTGCATTGCTTCAGGAATACCTCGATGACCGTATCAACTCCCCTGAGGATGTGCAGCGCAGTCTTCGCCTGACGGCACTTGGCGCTGTTCCAGCTATCCCTGAGGAAGGTCTTCGGCTGATTGCTGGACAGAAGGCATTCTCGCCGATTGTTGAATGCTATCGTGGTCTTCGAACCAACCTTGGATTTGCAAGCATCGATACGCCTATCCGAAGCTTGGGTGTTACATCCAGTGTGCCAGGCGAAGGCAAATCAACGACCATGGCAAACCTTGCGATGGCGCTTGCACTCGATGGTAAACGTGTCATCATTGTGGATGCTGACCTTCGGCGACCACAGCAGCACAAAATTTTCAAGGTTGAGAAAAAGCCTGGGCTCACCGACCTGCTTCTTGGCTCAGCGAACATTGCTGATGTTCTTAAAGAAACTCCGCTGTCGCCTATTCGCATCATTCCTTCAGGTTCTACTCCTCCAAATCCAGCTGAGCTGCTTGGGTCTGACCGTATGCAGCAAGTGATCAATGCGCTCGAAGGGCTTGCGGATATCGTTTTGTACGATGCGCCTCCAACGCTTGCGGTTGCGGATGCAACACTGCTTGCTAGCAAGGTGGATGGCATTTTGTTTGTAGTTGGTGCAGGAGAGACACGTCGTTCCAGCGCAAAGCAGGCCATGGATATGTTGCGCCAGGCGAGGATCAACGTCCTTGGTACTGTCGTGAACAAAGCGCCGACTGGTCAGCGTGGCTATGGGTATGCCTACGTATACGGCTATAGCTACGGCTATGGTTATGGTTACTCTGCATATTCCCAACCGTATGCGCCACAGGTTGGTGAGAGTGCTGCAACAGCGACCATTGAAGCCGCTGAGTCCACATTGCCAAACTGGGATGAGACCTATCGCAAGCTGCCATTGTTGAACGGTATACAACCGGTTCCGCGTACGCCAGTGGCAGGCGGATTTACTGTGGCCGATGTCCTTTCGACGAGCGGGACAATCACGGATGAGGGATCAACACATGGTTAGGCGCACATTTGTCAGAAGTGCAGTTACTGGATTGTTGCTGGCTGGTGTGATGCCCATCGCGGCTATGGCACAAACGCAAGCGCATAAGATTGCTGTCGGTGATGAAGTCACCATCAAAGTGCTGGGCGAGGATGAGTATTCCATTGTGGCTACGGTCCGCGGTGATGGAAAGATTACCTATCCGTATTCTGGAGACATCGAAGTTGCCGGTTTAACCGCACCAGAGCTCAGAGAAAAGATTCTCGCCATCGTGCGGAAGGAACTGAAGCGCCCTGAGGTTCTGGTCAGTGTCCGCGAGCTACCTCCGCCCCAAGTTGGCATCATCGTAATTGGTGCTGCACGCAACCAAGGCAAGATAGGTGTGAAGGAAGGCTCTCGCCTCATCGATGTCATCGGGGCTATTGGTGTCATAAACCAGGATCGCCCGGAGTGGGTCACCTGCACCCTCTTGCGTAACGGTATGCCTAAGAAAATCGACTTGGTTAAGCTGCTTGGGCAGCTCGACTTGACGGAAAACGAAGTCCTTCTGGATGGCGATATTCTGTGGTTCCAAGAGCTCGACATCGCTAAAACGCACATTCAGGTCCTTGGTGAGGTGTTGAAGCCGGGCCCAATGCCGTTGCCAAAAGACCCCGGTGTTCTTTCAGTACTCGTCGCAGCGGGTGGTGCAACGCCCAAGGCACTGCTGTCAAAGGCGATGATCCTACGTGCAGGGCAGCAGATTCCTGTGAATCTGTCTACGATTGCGACGGCTGGAACAGTGTCACCGATACAGTTACAAGCCGGTGATACATTGTTCCTTCCGCCTCTCAAAGCTCAATTTATGGTTTCTGGTGCTGTTGGAAAGCCTGGTCTTCAGGATTATCCGGACAAAGATGGCACACTTAACGTCGTCGAGGCGCTGCAGCTTGCCGGAAATGTATCGCAAGGTGCTGACTTAAAGAAAGCACAGCTCGTACGGCAGAAGCCTGGTACAGATAAACCGGAGATTGTTCCCGTCGATCTCGAACAAGTTTTGCAAAAGGGCAATCAGAAGCTAAATGTCGCTGTTGAACCCGGAGACCTTTTATTCATTCCAACTAAGCGTAGCGGTGGTGGCTTCAATCCTCAAAGTATATGGATTTACCTGCAGGCGGCAACCTTCCTCGGCTTACGTGTTCGCTAAGGATGTACTTGCTGCGGTAGGTTCCACGGCGTCCTCGCATAGGGTGTGGCACGTAGTCGTTTTTCAGGAAGTTGTTAGACCTTGCCAAAAATTGATTTAATTGCCCTCCGACGGGATGCACGTGAACATGCATCGCAAAATAAGTACTACCGGCAGTACATCAAGGAAGCGTTGCCTCTCTCCAACGATGACCTAGATGCAGAAGTGGCGGCGCTTGCAGATTTAGCATTTGAGAAAATCGATTGTCTAGAGTGTGGTAATTGTTGCCGCCGTAAAGAAATCGCAGTCACGGCAAAAGATATTCGTAGGATTGCGCGCGCACTGGGTGTCAAGACAGAATATTTTGTAAGGCGGTATGTTGCCGAGAGTAAGACGGGCGATGTCTATATCAAGGGGGAACCATGTCCATTCCTCGGTAGCGATAATGCCTGTTCTATCTATGCAGACCGCCCGCAGGCATGCAGGGCATTTCCGTATCTGCATGAGCGCAAAGTTCGGGCCCGGACGTTGACGATGCTGGAGAATGTTGGTGAATGCCCAATCGTCGCAGATGTTTGGGGGGGGCTGGTTAGGAAGTATCCAGAGCCACCTAAGAGCTAGTTTTTTGCATCATGAAGATAGTCGTTTACACCCTTGTTTAAGTACAGCGGGTCTAGGCGTATCTTTGATCTTTCTGAAGCGATACCATGTGTCCTCACTTGTGGGGGCGGATGGGGTCTGGTGGTCCTCCCGGTCTTCAAAACCGTGTGCGGGCTGGCTCAGCCAGCCTGAGTGAGTTCGATTCTCACGCGCTCCCGCCAAAAAACCAGACGTACTATTGTTTATGACGAATTTCATATTTCTCGTAAAATCTAGTATTATTCACCGTTTTAAATCAAGCAATCTCTGCCAGTGTTTTGCTATCCGGTAGTATCTCAACAACATCTGGACAAAACGTTTTGCTATGATGTCGTGCCTATCCGGCGCGCAACGTTCCGATGGAAACCGCCTCGGTGGAATCCACTGACCAATGATGGTTATCAACACCCAATGCTGGGTGTAGGAAAGACGCACTCATTTATGAATATCTCCCGTACCCGTAAATCTGGCTTTACCCTGATTGAACTTTTGGTGGTTATCGCCATCATCGCTATCCTCGCAGCAATCCTCTTCCCGGTGTTTGCACAGGCTCGTGAGAAGGCTCGCCAGACCAGCTGTGCATCGAACCTCAAGCAGCTGTCCCTTGCTGCAATCATGTACGTTCAGGACTACGATGAAACCTTCCCAACCGGCCTGCAACAGGACTGGTGGGACTGTACCTGGTACCGCTTGGTCACCCCATACGTCAAGAACGTGCAGGTCTTCCGCTGCCCATCCGATCCTCTGACCGGCCGCACCGATGCGAGCTGGGCTGGCCCACGTCTCAGCTATGTCTCCAATGGATACATGAACTGGGATGGCTCTGCATGGTCGGTTCTTGGCGTCATGGGAATGTCCCAGTCCTGGATGGGACGCACCGTTCAGACTCTCGGAGGCGTTAGTCGCCCTGCAGACACTGTTCTGCTCGCTGAGCGCCATCACGTTTGGACCGGCGCAAGCGGATCCTACGGTAATGTCCTCATGTGGGGCCCTGGCGCTATGGTCACCGGCGTCAACTGGTGGGACGGCTCCGGCTCTCCAAGTCTGATCCCAGACGGCACCCGTGGAATCACTGGTGTCAACGACCCAACGGGCCGCAATGGATCGATCATCCCACGCCACACCGGCAAGGCTAACTTTGCATTCGCTGATGGCCATGTAAAGGCAATGGAACCAAAGCAGACCAACCCTGATGGAACTGCCACAAACAACATGTGGCTGGCGGACCGCCCGTAATGCTGGGCCGTTCGTTCATCACTAGCCTTGCTGCACTCTGTGTTGTAGGCATCGTTACAGGCTGCTCCAAAGGCGATCAAACGATGACGACTACAGATGTCAAGGCAATGGAAACCCCTCGCGGTGCACCAATGCCTGCTGAAGCCATGAAGGCAATGCAGGAAGCAACGCAAAAGGGACAGGGCGGAAACACGGGAGGTCCACCTCCTGGTGCGATGGCACCTCCTGGCGCACCTGGAAAGTAAGTCTTTCAGGGTTTCGAAACATCTCCACCTCCCGAATGCACAGCACCGGGAGGTGGTTTTGTATTTTGTAGTCCACACATTGCACGACATGAATCGCATCTATTAGGTAAGAAACGCTTGCGTCATCAGCGGCCGCGTCACGACATAGCGATGCAATGGTTAAGTTAAACGCCTCTCTACGGACTTCTTTACAATTTCTTGATGATGCGTGTATTCAATGCCTGTATAGAGATGATTTGCCATCATGCTAAACGGGGACCAAACAATGTCGAAGGTGCATCATAAGGGAGTGACCCACCAGGTTTGGTGGGCGATGCTTGCCGCATTTGGTGCCTATTTCTGTATGTATGGACTTCGCAAACCATTCACCGCAGCTACGTACCCAGATAGTTTGCTCTATGGCCTCGAGATAAAACCTGCCCTCGTGATTGCACAGGTTTGTGGGTACATGCTGTCGAAGTTCATCGGAGTCCGGGTAATCACTGAGCTCCCGACGGCAAAACGCGCGGGCGTCCTCGTTGGACTAGTTGTCATCGCGGAGCTGGCACTCGTTCTTCTCAATATTCTCCCGATGCCCCTAAAGCCATTGGCGATGTTTATGAATGGCCTGCCGCTCGGCATGATTTTCGGGATGCTCTTGAGCTTTCTCGAAGGCCGCCGGATGACAGAAGCGATGGCTGCTGCACTCTGCGGGAGTTTTATCGTCGCTGATGGAGCCGCAAAGACGGTAGGTTCACTAGTTTTAGTTTCGGGGGCTGGTTTGTACGCGATGCCGATGATTGCGGGAGGCATTTTTCTCCTGCCATTTGCCGCATTTGTGTGGATGCTGACAAAGCTGCCACAGCCATCGAAAGAAGATATCGATGAACGGGCCGCCCGCCCACAGCTCAGTGCAGTTAGTCGCCTTGAGCTACTCAAGTTCCTAGGACTGGCCTACGCCGGAATCGTATTCGCGTACACAATGCTGACTGTTCTTCGGGGCTTTCGGGCTGACTTTATGCCTGAGTTATTAAAGGGATTACACATCACTGGTAGTGCTCTCGTATTCACACAGTCAGAAGGCATCATCGCTGCTGTTGTCACGCTAATCGCAGGGCTGACATCAATGATAAGAACGAATGGGATGGCTTTTAGATCGGCATTGCTCCTTGGGATTTTGGGATTTGCCAGCGTCCCACTTTCGATACTGCTTCATCGGTTTGGGTACGTAAATGGATTTGTCTACCTGACGTTGGTTGGTTCTGGTATTTACCTTCCCTATGTCCTGATTCATACGACTGTCTTCGAACGGTGGATTGCGATCGTACGTCGGCCAGGGTCAGCTTCCTTTCTCTTGACGCTCGCGGATGCTGTTGCGTATCTTGCTTATCTGGCGGCGTTGTTGGTAAAGCCTCTGGTTCAGAAAGCGGGAAATGTTCTGGGCCTCTTCGAAACAGTTGGACTTTGGGTTTCCCTTTCATCAATTGCAACTTTGGCGGTTGCGTTGATTTTGACATCCAGAAAGCCATCCCACGCGTTAGGTCAGGAAGGGATTGTCTAATGGCTTCGATGCTCGTTTACCGTGGAGACTATGGTCAGGTTGCGCTTGAGGAATATCCGCGCCCTGATGTCAGTGCGGGTGAGGTTCGTGTAGCCCTCGACACAGCGCTTGTTTGTAGCAGTGACCTCCACACAATCTTCCATCGGCGTACAGCTCCAACACCTCTCGTCCTTGGGCATGAAACGGTTTCTGTCATCGACCGTATCGGCGCGGATGGTCCAACGACTGATATGCAAGGTATTCCCCTTCGCATTGGTGACCGGGTTGTCTGGGCCGTTGTAGCCAGCTGTGGAACATGCGTTACTTGTAGCCGAGGCTGGCCTCAGAAATGCCCGGGCGCAATAAAGTACGGGCATGCAATGCTTTCCAGTCAAGAAAAGTGGACGGGTGGCTTTGCTGACTATCAGGTCCTGAAACCCGGAACGAGCATCCTTCGCGTTCCTGAACACGTACCAAGTCGTATCGCCGCTACCATCGGATGTTCCACCGCAACGGTTTGTGCTGTACTCGAAGCTGCGGGTGACATCAGGGATAAAGTCGTCCTCATTAATGGCGCTGGGCAGCTTGGGATGCAGGCAGCGATCATGGCAAAGAGCTGTGGTGCGAAGCAGGTGATTTGTTTGGAGGCTCAGCCGCAGCGCAGAACGGATGCAAAGCGGATGGGATTTGTGACGATTGCGCCTGAGAGTATGGCCCTGATGCTGACCGATGCAACGGGTGGTGAAGCAATCGATGTCTTTTTAGAGCTTGCGGGCCACGTGTCGGACTTTCCACTTCTCATGAAGCACTTGGCGGTAGGGAGCACGATTGTGTTCGCCGGTGCCGTGTTTCCATCCCCTGCGTTACCGCTTGACATGGAAGCCGTTATCCGCAAGTGCATCACGATCAAAGGCATCCATAACTACCGCCCAGAACATTTGGTAAGGGCATTGGCGTTTGCATCCGCGCATTGCGATGAGCTTTTGGAATTCCTCAACTTCGGCAGTCTTCTTCCGCTTCAGGACCATACTGCGGTTATTCAGGCCGGTGAAAGCGGTGCATTCCACCGTGTTGGGTTTACGGCGTAATAAGTCCTATTCGTATCCGTGCGGCCAACAGGAAAGCCACACGAATACCAATCTCGGATCCACCGTCGGCTATTCGCCGAAGTTGGAAGTAACCGCCGGCGTGGTTGTATTGTGAGTGAACATCGCCATTTTGGCCAACAGCTTCGGCGTCGCTGCCTTGGTTGCAATCATCCTCCAACGACCGCCGGCATTCGTGCCGTAATACACCATTTCTGTGTGCTTGATACGGCCATCCCCGCCAAGCTTTACTTCCGGCAGCCGGAGCTGCTTTAGGAGAGCATTTGCATCAGATGGCGAAACTGCCGCAACGTACCAGCCATCCGGGACGTTGTGCTTACGCGCGTATTGCCGGATGTCAGCGACCGAATCCCGGGTGGTGTCCAGTGAGATGGACAGGATAGTGATATCCCGGCCAAGTTTCTCTCCGAGCACTTTGGCGGTGTTGGTAAGCAACTCCGTCGTGTCTGGGCAGGTCCCATCACAGCGGGTGTAAAAGAGCTGAAGAATCACCCCCTGCTTATCAATCACTTTGCTGGTGGTTGTCCGCCCTTTGTGTGTCACGAGGGGGATATCCAAGAGCTGTGTGAAGGCCTCCGAGCGCTCAACCTCCCGTGATGGGAGGATGAGACGCTGAATTTCAGGATTAAGTGCTGGAGGAGCTTGCTTACAGACGAACATCAACCCACCCCATCATGTACAAGTCCTCGTGTGCTGGATTGTGGCAGTGCAGCATGTAGCGACCTGTATAAGAGTGGATCTCCATCAGGACTTCTGCCTGCTGGCCACCGGAAACATTGACAACATCCTTACGTCCACGTTCGTGCAGTGGAACCGCTGCCGGTCTTCGGTTGCGGCTGAGAATCCGTACGCTATCGATGTGGACGTGGAATGGATGATGCCAGCCACTACCGCCCACAATCAGATGCCATCGTTCCGTTGTGTTTGCCTTTGCGGTAAACAGCGGGCGCGTTGGATCCCAGAAGCGGCGGTTGATTTGCCAGCCGCCATTACGGCGATCGAACTCGATTCGGCGCGTGACGATAACGTTGCTGACATCCGGTGGTTCAATGACCGATAGACGCTGCGGTACCTGAGATGGATCTGGAGCATTCCTGTCCACAACAAAGAGAAGCTGAGGCTGTGGGACTCGGATGTCTTCCGGTTTGTTGCCATCTATGTGGAACAGGTCGTTCATCAGGGCAATCTGGGTGCCGAGCGGGTAGCCCGAGAAGTCGACGATAATTTCGTAGCGCTCACCGGGGGCCATGTAGAGGCGGCGCATCGTGACTGGAGCTTCGAGGAGGCCTCCATCGGATGCGATGACTTGGAAAGGTGCATTGTTGCTGAGATAGAAATCGTAGTGCCGTCCCTGGCTTGCGATGAGCAGGCGGAAGCGGTACTTGCGTGCTGCAACATTGAAGTAGGGCTGGATTTTGCCATTCACGACAAACAGGTTTCCCGCCTGTCCTTTGTCCTCGAGCTGGTCGAAGAAGAGGGAGCCATCGGTGTTCAGGATGTAGTCTGAGAACGCAAGTGGGACATCGTATTGACCGCTTGGCAACCTTAGCGCCGTTGGGCTTGGGTCGTTTTCGTTGTCGCTATCGTATGCATCAAACTGCTGCACCATCCCTGCGAGGCCATGGTAGACATTTCCAGCGGTGTGGTCGGCGACGTGATCGTGGTACCAGAGGGTGCTTCCCCAGTAGGAGCGGTCGTTTGCGACTGGAAGGATGTTCGGGATGAGGTAATCCCTTGATTGTCCTGGGAGGATGTAATCGAGTGGCCAGCCATCATCGACGGGAGCTTGCCATCCGCCATGGTGGTGGAGAACTGTCTTGACGATGCCAAAGCCAGAGTAGTTTGGATCGAGACTGTTGACGCGGCGAATGCATGTGCTCTGTCCAAGGCGGTGCACAATAGTCGGGCCAGGGAAGGTACCGTTGTATGTCCACATCAGGGTTGGTGGGATATCTGGGTGGAACTGGTGCAGCGCTTCCTTCTCTTCGAGCACAACGAGGTTGGGCTGGCCGAACGAGTACATACGTTGGTCGAGTGGCTGGCTCAGAATCCCTTGTGTCGGTGCGACGCGTTGCGGAATTGGGAGAGGCTCTACAAATGGCCTCACTGTGTTGACCGTTCTCTTTTTTAGTCTAAACACTTCATCTGTATCCTGTCATCTTCATGGTCGACCTACTGGACCCGCAGCGGTCAACTCGTTCCATTACCAAGGACATAGTAGAGGGGGTTCCCGCAATTACAAGTACGATACGTTAATGGTTTCCTGATGGAAATACGGGGCATTTGCATGCCGGCAAAGAGGAATCAATATCGTCTAACCACCATCAACAAAATGGTTTTCTAAAGTTTTTCGAATATTTTTATAGGCCTATGTAATCGGGAAATCTGGGGGGCTTTCGCTTGTGGGCGAGCAGCCTGAATCCAAATGTGTGGGCAGTGTTGGATGGGAGTCAGGCATAAATAGGGTGCGTGATAACGGTTGTTGCATCAACTGTTTAGCTGCTTACGCATCTCGGCATATGTTCGTAAGCGTTGCAGGATCGAAAATACAGCCCATTCAGAGTGATGTTGAAAATGGGCTTTGAGCGCATCACGGTAGCCGATCAGAGTGCGTCGTTTCCTGATGACATTGACGGACGATGTGCTGAACGTAGATCCGAAGTTTCAGAATCCGCTTAAGTTGCCAGGTATAGGGGGAGTGGTTGTGTCCGCGTTAGCTTCGCTTCTGCGACACACCACGCCTTTGGTACGCAAGTCCATCGATGGTCATCTCAACCATGTCACGAATCAGTTCTGGCTTTGGAAGCTCGGCATTGATCATCCGCCAGCGGCCACTGACATTGGAGCCATAGACAAGCTGACTGGCGTGCTTTATGGTCCCGTCCCGGCCTTTAGATGGCGTCACGGTTAGGCGCAGCTGTTTCAGGAGCAATGCGAGGTCACCCTTCGAGCACGTTGCCGCGTACCAACCCTTTGGCAAACGATGCATCGCTGCGTAACGCTTGATATCGCTCAATCCATCCCGTTCTGCGTCAAGCGACAGGGACAGGATGACAATATCTTTCCCAATACGCTTTCCGAGCTGGTGTGCAACCGTCTTCAACATCGCTGTCGTACCCGGGCAAACCCCTTTACACCGGGTGTAGAAGAGCTGCAGAATGATGCCTTTGTTGCCAATAAGCTTGCTCATCTGCGTTGGGCCTATATGCGTTTGAATGGCAATATCAACCAGACGGTCGATGACGGGTTCGTGGTCATTCAACGGAATCGGAGC
>Ga0114981_10000436_pt1 | contig 27195 bp, 40 predicted proteins | sample S_140806_MF_Meta_FD_87028 | JGI IMG/M metagenome (GOLD analysis project Ga0114981, IMG submission 87028) | Freshwater microbial communities from Lake Simoncouche, Canada to study carbon cycling - S_140806_MF_MetaG | ecosystem: Environmental > Aquatic > Freshwater > Lake | place: Lake...
ACCATTCTGGGTGCTCTACTTCTTTCAAAAATATTCTTGCTCCCACTGGGTTATTTTCGAAGTCTTGAACAAATTCAAAAATTGATTTTTCCAAAATGTTATCAGCTAAGACCACAGTTATCGGCTCGTTATCGGCCCATTCTTCTGCTAGTCCTAAAGCATCTGCAATTCCTCTTGGCTGGCTTTGATATGTGTAATGCAGGTGTTTTAGTCCGAACTCTTCTCCATTCCCGAGTATTCTAAGAAACTCCCCAGCACTATTTCCGCCACAAACCAATAAAATATCTGTTATGTTGCTATTTACCATGGTTTGAATAGGGTAATAAATCATAGGTTTTTTATAAACCGGAAGTAAACATTTATTACAAATATTTGTAAGTGGCATTAGCCTAGTGCCAGAACCGCCTGCTAAAATTATACCTTTAATAATTGCGCCTCATTTTCAAATTAATTAAGTACGTGATTTTGTATTTTTATATTTAATTTATCTAATATTTTTTTATTATGTTCTTCTTTTTTGAATTTCCAATAATCTGAGTTATCTCCAAATATCATAAGATCTTCTGGTTCGGTAGATACCCAATTTCCTAACGACATCTCTGACGAAAGTTGACCAGGCGACCAGGAACAGTAGCCAATATACATTTCATAAGGCTTTGTTTTATTTTGTATTATTTTTTCTATGTTATTTGGATGAATACTTAGATAGGTTTTTGGAAATAGTTCATCCTCTGCATATTTTTTAATTTTATGTATAACTGTCACAGCACCATAAATTGGACCGCCATTTCTTATGTTATTATTCTTAAAAATTTTTGCATTAGGATTTATAGCATCCCAAATTTCATTGACTTTTTCTTCTATTGATTTATTTAGTATTAGACCAACATAAGAATCCTTATTTTCTTTTATCATCAATATTAATGATTTATGAAAATAAGGATCCTTGATTTTGGAGGTTGCTAATAAAGATTTGATTTGCATTTCAGTCACGAATAATGGTCACGCCAGCGATAGGATCTTCTGTCAATAAAGTATTTGGATTATCAACGCTTTCATTTTTCTTTTTTTTCTTTTTTGTAGAACCTTCATTTAGCTCCACGACATCACCGGTTTCTACTACGTGTTCAATTTTTCCTTCTTGTGTTACTTGATCTGGTTGATCTAGCAAAAGTTTGTTTTCAGCCATAATTCTCTCCTCTTCTTTTTGTTTTTGTTCATCTGGACTTATAAGTGTTTTTACTAAAAATGCTTCTCTTGGTATCATTTTCAAGAAAAAACTATCGCCTTTCCAAGTTTGATTTGGGCCTATCCATTTTTTACCATCAAAAGATGTTTTTGGCAATTGTAAAGTTGCTTGACTGCTTCTGTTTTGAAATACAAAAAGCCCTTCTCCTACTTGTGATTTTTCAAGATTATTCTTTTTTAGCTCAGACTTTTCTTTTTTGTTCATATTGCTTTTTTTCATGTTTTTACCTAAATTATATAGAAACTAACTATTATAATTTAGTATATTGGAGAAATTAATGTCAAAAAAAATAATAAAACCTAAAAAATGGACCGAAGTCTATACAGTAGGAACTAAAGAAGGAGATGAAGAAGCTAGGTTTTTTAAGGTTTTAGCTAGAAACCCAAAATTTGAATGGAGAAGCACTTCGGCTCTTTCAAAAGAGTCTAATTTGTCTAAAAAAAGAGTTGAAGAGATAATATTGAAGTATCACAAAATGGGTTTGGTTTTTCAAAATCCTAAAAATGAAGAGCATTGGGGTTATTGGGAAAGAGTTCCGCACATGTTACCTGAGAGAAAAGAATCTATTTCTAAAAGCGACAAAGATCAGAGAATTGAAAAGGCAATTAAGAAACAATCTTAAAATTCCAGTGTCCAAATGATGTTACAACATATTCATTTTTAGGATCTATATTTGTAGAGAATTTTATTCTGAGTGATTTTTCTTGTCCATAAGCAATATCAACGCCAGATTCAACAACTCTATCTGGTTCTATTTTTATTCTTGGGTCATTTCCAATCATTTCTATTACTTTGTCTGTTACATCAATAAATTTATCTGTGGTTTGAGGAGTACATCTTCCTTCGTCTCTTTGTTCTGCAAAATATCCGTATTTTGCTTCTTTTATATCAATTTTTAGATCACTTAGGTCTATAGAATTATCGTAAAAATATTTTGGCAACACGCTGTAGTATAGGTCATAATGCGTTGGTCTAAATTCATAATATTTAACTGTTTGTTCTTTGTTTGGAGCCGATTCGTGAATCCAAGCTTCAACACTCCATCTGCTTCCATTGTAAAATTGTTTAATTGATGGAATATTTTTTACATGAGAAGATTTTGTCCACCAAAAGTTTCCCCACCACCAAAATGAATTGCAAATTGTTCCCACAATATCATTATTGTCTAATTTATCAACGCACTCTTTCCAATTATCTATTAAAAAGTGTTCCATCATTTCAACCCAACAATCAACGCCTCTTAATTTTAATTCATAAATTTCTTTTGTTTCAAAATTTTTATATTTATTAAAGACGCCTTTGGTATGAAAATATAAAAACTTTCTTTCTTTATCTTCTCTTGCTAAATCATCAAGTTTAGATAAAGCTAAAAACCCCTCTCCATAATTTACTTCTGTATAATTTAATTTAATCTTTGGAAGATCTTTTATTAGTTCTTCTACCTGTGACCGTAAACTATTTGAGGTGTCTGTGACAAATAAGAATAACTCATCCGCACCCTCATACAGGCCGGAAGAAACAATTCTATTAATTTGTCTAGAAAGTCTTTCTTTCCAATCATTTATCATGAAACAATAAAAAACAATTGATATCATTATTTCCTCTCAAAGTATCCGCCAACATCAAATTTTGTATTCATGTTTATGGATCCCGCTTCATTTGGCATGAATTTGTTTGGTTCGACCAATCGAAAGTCTACAGAAACTCTGGTGTCATTACTTTTGTTTTTTTGATTTCCATGTGTCAAATTCGCTCCATTAAAAACTAAAATTTCCCCATATTCTACTTTGTAAGGCCTATAGTCTTTTTTATCTTCTTCGCTCTCCATCCATATTGAATTTTGTTCATTTGTACTTGTAAAAGGCATCCAAAAATTTACTTCGGATGTTCCATGGTTATAGGTTTTGTCTTTGTGCCACTCGCCAACAGCAATATTTCCATTTCCCAATTGAACTCTAAATGTTGGTATTTGTTGGTAAATTATTTCTTGATAATCAAAACATTCTTTGATATAGCTGATAAGCTTCAAGTATGTTGGCTTGAATTCACTTTCAAATTTTTCATAATAATGCTTATGCCATACTGTGGATTGATCTTTAGATCTTTCTAGTAATTCATAATTTTCTAAAACATGCAAATCTTCGAGAGAAGTAACTCCCATCATATTTGATATTATTTTTCTAAAAGGAAATTCTTCTGTGTTGTAATAAATTTTATATGGTATTTTCAAGTACATATTTATTTTTTCTTTATAAAAGATGTTATGCTAAAATAATTATTATCTTTTCTCAAAACTTCACATGTTTCAATATTTTCTTTTAGATAATTTTTATCTTCTTCACAAATGTATTCTGATACAATCTCGCCTGTTTCTATGAATTTTTCAAGCATTTCCAAAGTAGTAGTTTTATCAGGATCACCCCAACCAAAAGCTAATTTTTCTGGCATTTTTGCTTCTATGCTCGTGTGCAAATCCTCTATTATATAGATTCCATTTGGCTTTAATTTATTGAACAACTTTGCTAGAGAAATTTGCTGATCCCTCATTTTATGTGTCCCATCATCTAAAATGATGTCAAATTCTTCTTGGTTATCATAAAATTCATCTAATTCTTTGTCATTAGATTGATTTAAATTAATTACATTGAGTCTTTCTTCATTCAAGTTTTTATTAGAACACCCAATAACTTCTGCATTTTTAAAATAGTCTCTCCACATTTTCATGGAATTTATGTCCGGGCCAATTTCACAAAATCTTTTTGTACTTTCTCTTAAAGATTCTAATTTGTTTTGATAGTAATTTGATACGTATTTATGATCTGTTTCTTTGTCTGTGGAATAAAACTCTGCTAATTCTATTAGATTTTTTTCCTCAGCATTTATTTTTATATTAAATAATTTATAATATGCCGTATCAATTTTTCTATTTCTAATATGTCCATAAGCAAATGCGTGAAAAATGAAATTGCCATCTCCATACTCGCGCCAGTTTAAGCTTCTATTTGATATTATTTTTATATGGTTTTTTCTATTTGCTCTCTTGTACAAGTAGGTAAGGCAGGTTTGATCATGCCATAAAGCATTTTTATAACATCCAATATCACCAAACCCTCCCAGTTCGGGCACTTCTGATCCGCTCAAATAATGACCACAGTCCCACCAATCTTTCATGAAATCTAGAGACCATTCTGAATTTTTAATTAATAGCACACCAGCGTTCATTAATGAGTGTGAGCTATAGTCTTGGGTGGCTATAATTTCGTAATTTTCATCTATATATTCTTCTATTTTTTTATCAAAGTCAGATACCACAGCATCTATATCAAGAAATAAAACGTAGTCAAATTGCTGCGTTTCTAATATGCTAGTTATAAATTTAGGCTTTATCCATGTAAAGGCTCTATCTTCTGTCCATTCTCTTAATTTTTTATCATCTTTTTCAATGATATAAGAATACCCGTTCTCTAAACAGTATTTTTTGTTTATTTCTTCCGCATATTTTCCGTAAGAAACATTTTGTGTATAAAATTGAGCTAAAGCTACTCTCATATTTTGCATTCGCCTTATTGATTGACTATACTATAATAGAAATAGGAAATATAAAATGAAAAAAAAATCCAATACTAAAACAAAAGTAAACTCAAAATCTAAAAATCAAGAAAACACAATATTTGTTCAAATTGCTGCTTATAGAGATAATCAATTATTGCCAACATTAAAAGACATGTTGGAAAATGCCAAGCATCCTGAAAATCTTAGGATTTGTATTTGTTGGCAACACTGCGGGGAAGATGCTTGGGATAATTTAGATGAATATAAAAATGATCCAAGATTTAAAATACTAGATGTTGATTACAAACAAAGTCAAGGCGTATGTTGGGCTAGGAATCAAGTTCAACAACATTACAATGGCGAAAAATGGACGCTTCAATTAGACAGCCACCACAGATTTATTAAAAATTGGGACGAAGAATTGATTGTAATGCTTGAGCAACTAAAGAAAAAAGGCCACGAAAAGCCCCTGCTCACAGCCTATATACCAAGTTTTAATCCCGAAAATGACCCAGCAGAAAGACATCCAGAACCTTGGAAAATGAATTTTGATCGCTTCATTCCAGAAGGAGCGGTATTCTTTTTACCAGGAAGTATTGATAATTGGAGAAGTTTAAACGGGCCTATTCCTTCAAGATTTTATAGTGCTCATTTTTGTTTTGCCCCGGGCAGTTTTGCTGTAGAAATTCAACATGATCCTAATTACTATTTTCATGGAGAAGAAATAAGCATTGCTGTTCGTGCATTTACTCATGGTTATGATCTTTTTCATCCTCACAAAGTTGTTGTTTGGCACGAATACACAAGAAAAGGTAGAACTAAACAATGGGATGACGATCCTATTTGGGTAGAAAGAAATAATAATTGCCATAAGAGAAATAGAAAGCTTTTCGAAATGGACGGCGAAATAAAAGACATTGATTTTGGAAAATATGACTTTGGAACGGTTAGAACCTTAGAAGATTATGAAAAATATAGCGGATTGAATTTCAAGAAGAGAGCCGTTCAACAATTTACTCTTGATTTAAATTCACCTCCAAATCCTGATATTGCTGATCCCGTAGAGTACGAGAGGTCTTTTCTAAACATATTTAAACACTGTATAGATATATATTACTCTCAATTGAATCATGATGATTATGATTTTTGGGTTGTTTCATTCGAGATGAAAGACGGCACAGTTATTCATAGAAGAGATGCTGATGAAAATGAAATCAACCATATGAAGCAAGACAAAGACTACATGAAAGTTTGGAGAGAATTCAATACAGATGTAAGGCCAGAAAAGTGGGTTGTTTGGATGCACTCAAAGAGTGCTGGATGGGTTGATCGATACGAAGGCTATTTTTGATCTAAAATCCATTCTTTAAAATTTAAAATATTAAAATGTTTTTTTACTATTTTTATATGCCTATCTAAATTTTCTTTTAGTTTTGGGTGCAAATTTAAATCTTTTAATTTATCTATATCAAACCAATTCCAATCACTATGTTCATCACTTAGTGTGCAGGAAAATGTTTTGTTTATTTTAAAGAAAAAAGTTGTCCAGTTGTGTTGCCCATCTATTTCTTTCAAATCTTCAAATCTAGTTCCTTGAACATGTCCACATTCTTCTTTGGCCTCTCTTCTAGCTGCGTCAATCGTTGTTTCACCCTCTTCTACTTTTCCGCCTGGTAATCCCCAAGTATTTTTTCCATCACCTTTCTCTGTTCTTTTTAAAAGAAGAACTTTTTTGCCGTCAGTAAAAAAGATACCGGCTCCTTTATTGCCCCAATATTTATTTCCATTTTTGCCTATTCTTTTCCACATTCAATTTCCTAAAAGATTATTATACATTTTTATAATTTCTTGAGAAGATTCTTCACTTAATTTAATTCTATAATTTTTTCTTTCCGTAATAATCTGCCCAGACCAATCTAAACTTTCAAAATACCCTAGTGTTTTTTCAGTTGCTTCTTTTCCCCAAATATGAGTATTAAGAATAATGCAATTTTTATTCAATAATCCGCAGTCTTTGTACCAAACTGCAATACTAATATCTTGTAGTAAATTTAATGTTTCAATTTTTAAATTTCTTTCTTTATTTTCATAAAACATTTCTTCGAATTCATTGAATAAAGGATAGCATATAGAGTGCCACCTATATGTTTTTTCTGATGTAATTGGATCTTTTGTAGATAAATTTGATAATTCTTTCGCTTTAAATTTTAGCCATTCAAGATCTTTATTCCTCATAGACAAATAGCAATTTTTACCTTTTTTAGGCTTCACAATCGAAGATCCGCCTAAAATAGTTCCTATTATTATGGCCTTTTGTCTTGGGGTGGTTTTTGGGTTTATTATGTGGGTCATATTACTGTATATATCAAAGATTATATTAATAAATTTGTTTCTTTGATGATTTTAGCCATTTTAATGAGATGTTTGCACATTCCTGCCATTTCCATAGGATTGGCCGTATTAGGTCTCGCTAGGGCCTCGTACTTCCTTCTATCACGCCCATATAAGGATTTATCTTCTTTGTTATAATGTACAAATCTCCAATAAAAATCTTGACAGTTACATCTTACTAAAACATCGTTTTTTTCTGAGTCTATTTGCTCAACAAAATACTCTTTTCCTGTACTCATTCTAATTTTAACTGATTTTTTGCCTTCTTCTTCTTTATAGACAATATTCTTAAAAAGCATTAGGCAATCATATTTCTTTCCTTCATTTTTAATTAAACTTTTGATAAAAAGAGTTCTTAAGCCTAAAAAAGGCACCCAATCTACTCTTTCAACCACAACTGTGTGTGTGGAAAATTGTCTTTTTGTAGTTTTTGGAAAAGCCTCTACAGTATTTTTATATAAATTTGATATAGATGTTTCAATGATTTTCATAATATTATTTATAAAACTATACTTAAATTATGGAAAATAAAATAATACAAACAACGGAACTTCCTCCGATCAATAAAAACGGAGTGCCCAAATTAAAATTTGAAGTTAAAATGAGGCCTCTAGGACCAGATCCTAAAAAAGATGGCGTAGAAAAAGCTGTTTTTATAGATGGAAAAATGCTTGAGTATAAAATAGATGTTTTAAGATTTTTGGAAGCTAAATCTAAAGGCTACAATTTTTTAATTGAAGAACAAAAAAAAATAGAAAAAGAATTTGTAAGTAGTGTATCTAATTTTTTAGGCCGAAAAGTAACAATTGAAGAAATTAAAAAATCTATTTTAGAAGGGTGGATATAATGAAAATGGAAGGCTATGGTTATGAATGGGACGCAAAACTACAAGGCGGTCCTGCCGATGGATGCTTAGACAGAGTAATACAGATAGTAGGTCAGCACCCTCCTAGAATTATTTTTAGAATAATAGATGGAGAAGATTTAGAAAGAGAAAGTTTAGGAGAAAAACTAATAGAATATTTAACAAGAAACCACCTAGACGAAAACCAGACAGTAGCTGTATATAAATTAGCAACTGAGCCTGAAAATATAAAAGACGAATTGGAAGAATGTTGCTATGAATATCTTGAAACTACTAAATTTGGGCAATATAAAATCAAATATGAAAGCCCAGCCAAAAATTAATATTGATCCTAACCAGTCCTTCTTCTTGGATTCAGACTACGCATTAGCCTATCCCAATTTTGAGGAGGGCTTGTTTTTATAGCATTCTGAATTTGATTTATTTTTTCTTCCAAGAATCTATTTACTACCTCTTGAGCAAATCCATAACTAAGATTGCCCTCTTTTGATGCTTGCAATATTTTATTTCTAGTCAATTCTATTTCTTGTTCACTTAGATAACTTTGAGATTCATCTGTGACTCCCACGCAAGCAGAAACAAGTTCGTCTATAGATTTTCCTGTTTCTTGGAATTTTTTTGCCGTAAGAGTGCCAGATAGATTAGATTTGACTTTTCGCAAAGTTGGCTCATCATTAATTCTATTTTTTATATTTTTTCTATTGCTCCAAACTGCAGCAGCTATGCTTTTTGCAACACTCGCAATATATCCCCCTGCAGCTGCACCTAACGCGACTCCTGCTGGGCCAGCGACTGAACCCCCAACAGCTCCTCCAATAACTCCACCGGCGGCGGTAACTAAATTTCCCGCTATATCCCCAGCTGCATTGCGGCCTGCGGATGTTACTACTTTCATTCCAACATCTTTTTCATTGCCCAACATATCAGCTTCTAAAAATTCCTTAAAACTTTTCAATTTTCGCCTCCAAATATTCCTTTTTTAGAAGCTAAGAATCTTTTTAGAGGACCGGATCCAGTGGTTTTTTTATCTGAAAACATTGGTAGAACTTCTGGCTTCATAGGCTCAGAATTTTTTGTAAACATTCTTTTTAGTGCTAAACTTGGCTCATTGTCGCTCATTGAAATAACGTCTGGTAACTTCTCGGCCCTGTAGTGCGAAGCAAATTTTTTGTATTGTCTAGGTGTTAGTCTTACCCATAGTCTTTTTCCTCCCAAAGCTCTTAAGTCATTTTCTTCTTTTGGAATTATTCTGCTTCCTCTAAGTTCTTCTTTATCATGCAAATCTGATAAAGGAACGACTTGATTTTTAGCTCCGGATCTAGTCAAATCTTTTAGTACAACTTCTGATCCTCTTACTTCTTTTACTTGTGCTATTCGATTGACAATTTGGCCTCTATGTTCTGTTTCTCTTCCCATTTCTACAATATCACCAACACTAACTTCAACTTTTCTCACACTTAGTTCGTCTAATTCTGGTCTGTAGTGTTTTGGCAAAGCCGCTTCGCTAACAAGCCATTCCTTGAAATTTAAATTTTGTTCTATTTGATTATTTATTTTCATTCTTACTTAATGCTCCAATTATTAAATTCCAAAATATATACCGGCATAGAAGGCAATTCTTTGTTTTTATTATAAACAAATTCAATATTATTTAGTTCTTTTTGCCAATTTTTTAAATTCTTAATAGATGACGCAAAGGATATGTTGAAAAGACAATTTTGCCCCACAGACCTTATCCCATTTGTTATTCCTACTAATTTATGATTATGAAAAACAGGTCCGCCTGAGTCTCCAAATATTGCAAAAGCATTCATTCTATATAAATTTTTATGTTCATTCAACTTACCGCTAATTGACGTTATATTTCCATGATCAATTCTTAGATCATCCCCCAAACCATATCCTATTTTCATTATGTTATCATCTATATCTAGATTACAATGAAAATCTATCTCCGCACAGTCAATAGATTCATTTGATAAAAATACTATTATTGCTAAATCATACTCTTTATTTCTTTCATAAATTACACAAGGATATTCATTATAATAAACTATTTTAGAATTTTTAAATATAGGTATTTTAACAAAATATCCAATTGGATTTATTCTTTCATCTTCATTTAGTATGTGCTGGCAAGTTATTGCCACATTGTAATAGAAGCCTTCATAACGCTCAGATCGAACAACAACGCCAGATCCCAAAGAATTAAGATTAGGATTATAAATGCAAATTGATGGATAGATGCATTTTGTTTTAAGTTTGTTTTCTAATGAATTAATTAAAATAAATGACACTATAAAAAATAAACATATTAAAATTATTATTGTTTTTTTCATGGATTTTTTAAATTAATTGTGGCAATATTACCGATATATTCCTGATGCCATAATTATTTTTTATTTCTATGCAAACTTCTCTTGTAGATGAGTCAAAGCTTCTAATCGACCAAGAATTTGAATCTAATTTTTCAAAATAAGCTCTAATTTTATTTACGCTGTATTCTTCGTTTGCTGTTTTTTTATACAAAGCACCTTTGTAATAATATGACTCCTTGTCGTCGTACTCAGGCGGCTTAACAAACCGCTTTTCCCCTAGCATTGTTAAAAATGTGTTTTTTGATAACCTTTCATTAATTGAACAAGCTTGTTTTTTCATAAAATTCCTTTATTTTTTTTACTATAATATTTAGTCTTTTAGGAATCTTTATTTAATGCAAACAAGTGCCATTCAAGAAAATAGCTATTGGCTTTTAGATGATCAAGAAGAAAAAATTGTGGCGATATGTGAATTTTGTGCCAAAAAACATCAAAAAGGATGGTTTTGGGACGGTAAAAATTTGGGATATGGAGATTATGACTTGTTTTGCAACGAATGCGGAAATGCAATCTATTTGAGAAATAATAATGATAAAACCACCGATCAAAATAAACCCGAGTAAATTTTCTATTTGTTCTTGGATTTTAGAAAAATTTCCTTTAGGCTATGAACAAATGAGATATGTAGAGCCATTCGTTGGAAATGGCTCTTTTCTACTAAATAAATTAAAATCTGAGGAAGAAGTTGTTGGAGATAATAATCTAGGAGTAATTGGTATATGGAGAGTTCTTAGAGATGAAAATAAAAATTTTAGAAATAAAATTAGTAAGTTAGAGTACACAGAAAAATATTTTAATTTATTGAAAAATAAAAACGAACAAGATAAATTCAAACAAGTTTTTATTGATTTTGTTCTTAGAAAAATGAGCAAGTCTGGCCAAAAAGAAATTTTTGATTTGATTGACAAGAAAAAAGCAAATCAATTTTGGAAAGAATTGGCTATAAATTTATCTAAAATTGAAGAAAGAATCAAAGATGTTTATTTTATCTCAAAAAAACCTGTAGAAATAATACAAAATTTTGATGGTCCTAATGCATTTTGTTTTTGCTGTCCTCCTCCCATTTTAGCAGATGATAAGTCGGCTATGACAACTGATGATTATGTCAATTTAACGGACTCATTAAAAGCTTATAGAGGAAAAGTCGTTTTTTGTGGAAATAATTGCTCTTTTTATAAAAGAATTTTTTCTGAATGGAAACTTATTAAAAATAAAAATAATACCAAGCAAAATGATTATATTTGGATTAATTTTTAAATTATAATAAATAGATTTATGTTTATTAGTTTTAAGAAATGGCTTGAATTTTCAGATCAAGGAGGAGAAGTAAGTTATAACCATATGAATAATGTGGTTTCTGGGGATGGTTTTAATCAACTAAGAAGTAAATGGATGGCTCCTGATAAAAAAAGTAACAGTTCAGGTGGTCTAAATATTAATAAAATTTTTGGAAAGAAACGTTATAAAAAAACATAAATAAAAGTATGGAAATTACTTTTGGAAAATTTTGGAACTTATTAGAAAACAAAGAAAATACAAAATCTTTAAATTTAATAAGATCTGGTAATAGCCTAAGAAAGAGCGATTGTGGAAATTTTTGGGATGATTTTGCCAATTTATGCGGAAACTCAGAGGCCATGTCAGAATTACTTGACGTGCCAAAAGAAAAAGTTTCAGGTTGGTCAGGGCATATAAATAAATTAAAACAAATAGTAAATACGGAAGATTCAAACAAAACTAACAAGAAAAATAGAATAATTAAGAATGGAGAATTATGAAATCTTTAAAAGAATGGCTGTCAGAACAAGATATGACAAGTATAAACAGAACGTCAGCAACCAATGTCCTAGGGGGAACTACTTCTAGTGTTGATACAAAAATCAGATCGATGCTAAGAAGTGAAATTGAAAGAATTATAAAAGCAAACGAAAACCTTGATCCTCTAACCCTCTTCAGAGAGATAATGTCCGCTGTTGTCTCCCTTCTTGAAGACGTTAAAGGAACTAGAATAACAACTAAGAATATAATGGATCTATCTGATCTAGGACAAAAAGAGGGAGAAAATGATCCCCAAGTTTAGACTTTGGATAGAAAATCCACAGCCAAATCCACAGCCAGAAGAACAGAATTCAAGTCTTAGTGAACCACAACACAAAATAGGCGAGAAGATTCTGCCTTTAAATAAAGTCATTAATAAAAGAATGCTAGAAATGATTGATGAGTTTAAAAGAGAAGGAAAGGCTAGCGAACAACAAATTTTTAATTCAATTAAATATTTTTTAGATAAAAATTCCCCAAAACAAGAAGAACAACCACAACAACCGAATCAATCGCAAGCTCAACCGCCCGGTCAGCAACAACCACCCGGTCAGCAACAACAAGCCGGTCAACAACAACAACCCGGTCAACAACAACAAGCACAACCTGGACAGCCGCCGCAGCAGCCTTTCTAATAATAAATAATTCATATGCCTAATATATAAATTTATGGGCAAAACAAGAATTTCTTCTGTAAATTTTAATGGCAAATATGCCAATGTAACTTTTTATTCTGTGCCGCTCACTCTAAACGCTATCTAATATTAGTTAATTTTAATTACGGAAATCCCAATAATGGAAATAATAACAATAGTATCAAATAATTACGAAGGCAAAAAAGCTGAGATAATATTCTATCCAGACTCAGGAGGAATGCCTATAGACTTGGGACTTCAAACTTTACCATATGAATGGACAACTGATAACTATCATGGATATTTTGAATTGTATTTTGAAGAATTTGATAAAATTTGCACCATCAACAACCTCAGACCAACTCCAACTTCAACCCCAACATTAACTCCAACATCTACATTGACTCTAACGCCAACATCTACACCAACATTTACTCTAACATCTACATTGACTCTAACTCCAACACCTACTTCTACCGAAGTTCCAAGGCCAACTAACACGCCAACTCCAACTTTAACTTTAACAAAAACACTAACTCCAACCTTGTCTCAAACATCAACTCTAACCCCTACATTAACACTAACTCCAACGTTTATTGAATCTTTATCTCCTGCTAATTTTATAGCAAGTAATATAAATGCAAATCCTGGAGAAATAAATTTGCGATGGAGATTAAATAATTTGACTGGAGTAACTGGTTATTTAATTCAATATCAATTATATACATTATCTGATCTTTTAGGTTGGAGAAATTACATAATTAAACCTAACGCTTCTTCAAATTCAATAAAATTAGTCGGAATGCCTTGGGGCTATAATGTTGTTTACAGAATCGCGACAGTATATTCTTCTGGAGTCGGAGAGTTTGGCCCGCAGGCTCTTTTGGAAATTTTTAATACTAACATCAATGGCGCTTATAACACTCTTCTGGATTATGTCGGTAGTACGCAACTACTAAATTTCGTTGGATCTGGAATATCTGCTCCAAATAATTTGATAGGCATTCCAGGAAATAATAGGGTTATTGCTACTTTTGATAAGCCAACAAGCGATGGTGGAAATTTAATTTTTAGTTTAGAATATCAGTATTCAATAGATGGCGGTGCCAATTGGTCTTCTGCAACTGGCTTCAATCCTGTGCGAGCGGGAGATCCAAACTTCATATCCTTCCCAGCAACTAATGGAACATCTTATTCTGTTAGAGTTAGATATTTTAGTCAGGGATCCGATATTCCTACTACAGTCTATGGATCTTGGGCAACTGTAAATAATATAGTTCCAAATTCTTCAGTGCCTCCTTCTATTGTTATTAAAAATCAACCGTATTCTCAAACTGTTTATGCAAAAAATACATTTGGTTCAAATCAATCTTATTATGGAGAAATGGTTTTTGAAGCTGGAGCTTATTCTACGAATGGAAGTGTTACTTGGACTTGGGAAGCTTCAGTAAATGGCGGACAAGATTGGGCAGAAATTCCTGCGTCTCCAAATATAAATAATTATCATTCATATCCTAATAGTAATAATTTGAAATATAAATCTTACTCTTGGAATTTAGATAACAATGGATGGGGCGGAGAAGGTTGGACTTTAATAGCATTTAGTGAAATAGGACTTGCGGATAATGGAAGGCGATTTAGAGCAAAGGCATCGGCACCAGGATGCACCCCAGTTTATTCTAATGTAGTAGTGATGAAATCAGTTAGTGTTTATGGTTACATAGATGTAACTCGTACTCCTACTCTTACTCCAACTCCTACACTAACTAAAACATTAACAATAACTCCAACTCGAACTTCAACTCCAACTCGAACTTTAAATCCAACTCAAACTTCAACCCCTACTACAACTCTTACTAAAACTTTAACTTCTACTCCAACTTCAACCTCTACTCCAACTTCAACCTCGACTCCAACTCTTACTAAAACTTTAACGTATACTACAACTTCAACCTCGACTCCAACTTTAACTTATACTCCAACTATTACTCAAACTTTAACTTCTACTCTAACTCCAACTCTAACGCCAACCCCAACAGATATATCTATGTTATGGACTAGTAGTGTTTTACCATCTTCATCGACCTTCTACGTAGGCCCGGAAGCTGGTTGGAAATCTGTCACTTATGGGGGAGGCAAATTTGTAGCAGTATCTAATAGTAATTCTCCATGTATGTCTGCTACTAGTATCGATGGAACAACTTGGACTAAGGGTTCCTTACCTATAACTGGCAATTGGGGAGGAGTTGCATATGGCAATGGAACTTTTGTGGCCATAATTCGCGGAGGCATCAATGGATCAGGAGAAACCGATATTATAGCTACTAGCACTGATGGTTTAAGCTGGGTTCAAAGATCCCTGCCTGTCGCTGCGTGGTGGTCTAATATAATTTATGCTAATAATCAATTTGTAATTGTGGATCAATTATATGTTGCTAAAAGTTCTGATGGCATAAACTGGACGGTTTCTGAAATTGGCGGTAGAACTCGCCAAGCCAATGTATTTCCAAGTGTTGCTTTTGGATCAGGCGCTTTTGTCTTGATGGAAAACTCCGGATATGCTGCAAGAAGTACAGATAATGGATCAACATGGAGTGCTGTTTCTTTGCCAAATAATACAGTTTCGTGGACTTCTATCACATACGGAAATGGATATTTCGTAGCAGTATCTGGTCAACAAATTGCCACACCAAACTACAGCAATGTTGCCGCTATAAGCTCAGAAGGAACTAATTGGACTCAAACAACATTACCATCTATTAGATATTGGAGTTTTGTTACTTATGGCAATGGAAAATTTGTTGCTTTAGACGGATCTGGCACAAATGCGGACAAGTCAGCCGTAAGTTTTGACGGAGTAAATTGGACAGAGGAAAGTATGCCAATCGGAACGTACTGGACTTCTGCTGCATATGGAAACTCTAGATTTGTCGCCGTATCTGCAGGATGGCCAGGATTTGTGCCTATGAACGTCGCAGCATATAAATTATATACTCCTCCTAATCCTAGCCCAACAGCAACTAGCACTCTAACTTTAACAAGAACACCAACTTTAACAAGAACGCCAACTATTTCTGCAACTTTTACTTCAACTCCAACAAAGACAACAACTTCAACACCTACAGTAAGTGCTCCTGCTAATTTAGTTACTCAATCTATCACCATCCAAAATGCAAGTTATCAAATATCTAGAAATTATATTAGTGGAAAAATTTATATAAGTAATGATTTAAGGAATGGAAAATTTTATGTTTTAGACGGAAGTAATGTCTCAGAAGTGTATGGAAACTTTGAATCAAATCGTGTCAAAGTAGACAGTTCACAAAACAAAGTTTATTTCAGCTTGTACTCAAGCATAGCAGATGCCAATATAATTAGAATTTTCAACATAGCTGATAATTCTTTTTCTTATATATCCGCAAGTAAATTTTTTACTATAAATACTACGACAAATAGACTATACTCTAGTGATGGTAAAATATTCAGAACAGATACTGATCAACAAGTGGGGACTTTTTCGTTATCCACATCGCCGGACGTTTTTCCTGGACAATTCCGCACATCCTCGGAAATTTTATTAGATATTAATAATGAAACAAATTATTTGAGCATAGGTGGAGACAACTATGTAAAAGTCATAGATATGAATTCAAATTCCACTATATTTGGCAACTATGTTCCCAATAATTCTTACGGAGCAATTCCCACAAAGACCACCAGCTCTCATGTTTTTGTTTTCTCTGATCAAATAAAAATCTATGATATGGTTACTAGAAGTCTTGATGCAACAATAGATTATCCTTTTGGAATGTCTCAGGTTACTTCTGTTATTTATAATTCGTCTACAAACAGAATGTATGTCGGTTGTTATTTTGGAAATGAAATATTAATAATAAACACATCTAATCTAACAGTTGCTGGAGTATTAACAATTCCTGGTGCCATTAGAGTTGTTGGAATGGACATAGATCCTGTAGCAAATAAGCTCTATGTTTCAACTCAAAACGATAGCAAAATACACGTACTATCTAATATTAGTCAATTTTAAATAAGTAATTAAAATAAAAATGGCCTTCCTGAAATTAATCAAGAAGGCCATTTATTTTTATCAGACAATAACGTCTAGGTCAACTAGTGTTTGCATTGTATCGTTGAATGTTTGTCCATCACGAACTGCAACGACTTTTCTATTTGATCCGTTATATACATCAAAGTATCCGGTTCTTTGAATAGAAGCTCCATTTACTACCGCTGTATCCAATCCACCAAGTGTTGTAAAGTTTCTTAACGCTGGTGTTAATCTTAGAGTGTAAGTTGTCATAAAACCTCCTTTGTTTTTATAAGTATGCACAATGCATACTTGTGACAATCAATAGTATATAGTAATTCTATAAATAAATATGGAAATATTTGGAATAAATTTCAATCTCCTTGAATGATGCGAATAGAATCAGAATCTATGTCTGTAGTAGAAAATTCAAAGAGTTCTGTATCTTCTAGTGCAATCATTTGATGTCTCATGCCTACTGGAATGTGAAAAATATCTTCTTTATTTAAAATTATTTCTTTTGCATTTTCTATTTTATCATCAAACCCATATTTTAATAAAATTTTACCTTTACAATAAAATGTCTCTATTTTTATTTTATGGTAATGATAACTACATTTTTTGCCTTTATTGAAGCAAAGAATCTTTCCGCAGTATCCATCTGAGTTATGTATTATTTTTTCACAACCCCAACCCTTGTTTACAATTTTCATTTAAGATTTTTTAATTTATAAAGGGTCGTGTATGTAAGAGATATGATTTCTTCCATTATATTCTTAAGATGAGAATCTTTTAAACCCTCTTTTGCTGATATGAATATTTTAGCACAATCTTCTAAATAATTTTCAACTTCACTCACAGGCTCTATGCTAATCATTTTTTCGTAGCCCGTTACAATTCCGTACTGTCCTTGATAACTTTCTATCAGTTTGTCTGTGAAATCTAAAATTTCTTCATAAAATTTATTTAAGGCTTTGTGCTTGCTATAGCTTTTTGTTTGCAAGTGAACATTATGCGCTACTTGCCTTGATTCAAATAGCTTTGCAATTAATCCTCTAATATCTTTCGAATTTTTATAATCTTGTAACGATATCATATTATCCTTTTATTGATTAAGTATCAGACCACGTAAGTTCCCAAGAACATCGGGAGAAATCATTAGACTTGGTGGAAATTCTGATATTTTCAAGTGTAATTCTGGAAATTCGGTCGAGTCAGCTAAGACTTCATTTATTTCTTGATTAACTATTGCCAAATTTTCTTGTGAGAATAAAAAAGCCCCGGGTATTGGTTCGCCTTGAATATTTTTTTGAAGCAAAATTTGATTGCTTTCATCTTTTTTCGCATATTCTGTTTTTATTTCAGAAATCATATGATTAGCTGCTAAAAAATAAGGTTCTAAATTTTGTCTAATAATATCAATTTTATAAGAAAGGCCTATTGGCATTTTTTCTTTTGACAACGAATTCAAGCCCGCTAGACAATCTATTATTTGTTTGTTATTAAGCTTCATAATTTCTCCATTATTTTTTCTACTTTTTCTTTCCAATTTAAAATTTCATTCGAATCTTCTACTAATTCATTATCATTTACATATTTAATTTCTTTTACATAATCTTTTTTAACTTCTACAGTAGGTCTTCCTCTAACCTCACATTTATATTTAAATTCTTCTAGACTTTTAACATAGTAATGATTTATCCAAATTAAGGGGTCCGTTTCCATTTGATATATCGCATTTGCTAATTGATCGTTCTTCTCATCAAATGACCTAGAATGTTTGTTTGCCAAGTCTCCACAATAAATTTGGGCTTGTTTATTATGAATAAAATAATGAGGACTTATAACATCCTGTATTGAGTTTGTTTTTGCTATTGTTTTTATATTTTTATTAAATTGTAATTTTTTAACTGGCTGCTTATATCCTTTGCAAAAGTTATATTCTTGTCGTTTTCGGACAGAATCAAAAAGAAGTCCAGGATCTCTTTTTTCTTGATTATTAATGAATTGCTTCCAGTTCAACATCAGAGCGTCTAGATCTTCTGGAAATTCTTCAATTATTTTTTTTATACTGTTGTGCTTTTCTTTAAATACAACGTATTCGTCTCCATCGATCATACAAACATACTCGGTATCATTAGCATGATTTTTTATAAAATGTTTATACGCATTTATCTGTTGAAGTTCACCTGGGAACCTAACCGTTGTGCAAAAATCATAGTTTAAATTAATCGGCTCTTCATTATTGTCATAAATATAAAAATGATCAAATCCTATTGCTTTGTGATAAGCCAACCATTCTTTTAAATCTATTTCATTTTTAACTATTGCACAAATTGAAATCTTATACAAGAAAAGATCCTCCTTCTATTTTTTTTCTGTCGTCTATAGCCTGATTATATCCAGCAATAAAGGCTTCTTTTAATATTCTGGCATTATTGGTTATAATTTCTTTGTAATCCGTATCTTTATCACAATTTTTTATAAACCAATTTTCTAGTATTTCTTCTATTTTCATATTATTATTAGAGTTGATATTTTCCATTCCTTTATTATAATGAAAACAAAGGAAAATAATAGTGATATTCAGATATCCAGGCGGTAAAAGCAAGAAATTAATTAGAGAGCAAATAATCTCTAGATTTCCTAATAATTATTTGGAATTTAGAGATGCTATGGTTGGAGGTGGAGGAATATTTTTTCATATTCCAACTACAAAAAAAAGATGGATCAATGATTTGGATGCAAATCTGATTAGTGTCTATAAAGCTCTACAAATCGATTCTAAGACCTTCATTAAAAAATGCAGAAAGATAAAGGCTGAACAAGAAAGTGACGGTCTAACGCCCTCCAAGCCGGGCGGAAAGGCCGTATATAACTCAAGACTCAAGGCTATTTTTGATAAATTGAAAAATGATCCAAAAACAGACCCTGCTCTTAAATATTTATTTATTAATAGAACCGTTTGGGGCGGTCGTGTAAACTACGATATTGAATCTAGACTTTATTTCTCTAATCCGAGCGGCTGGAATATGGCCCACACAGACAAAATGGAAAAAGCCGCCAATATAATTCAAAATGCAAAAATAACCTCTTCAGATTACAATGACCTATTAGAACAAGAAGGTGAAGATGTTTTAGTTTATTTAGACCCTCCATACGTTATCAACACAAAATTAAATAAAAATTCAAGACTATATAAGCATAATTTTGAAATGGAAGACCATGATAAATTATGTGAAAATATTAAAAAATGCAAACATAAAGTAATTTTATCTTATGATGACAATCCATTTATTAGAAAACTATATAAGGGATTTAATTTAGGTAAAACTAGTTGGATTTATTGTGGCACTTCAAGTGCTAAAACTCATAGTAAAACAAAAAAAAATGGTAAAGAATTAATTATAACTAACTATTAATTTAAATAGAAAATAGGATTAAGAACTATGAACGGCAAAGGCGATTCTCCAAGAAAAAAAACTGTCACCCAAGATGTTTGGGATAGAAATTGGCAGAGAATTTTTAAAAAAAAGGAAAATGAAAATGAGTCAAGGCGTAAAAGTAACGATAAACACAATAGATGAAAATGAAAATAAAATTACCGGCGAAGGAATTATTTGCAAAAGAATAAACACAGAACTTTATGAGATTTGGTCAGAAGAATTACAATCTATTCTTCTTCTTAATCCCAAAGAATTTATAGAAAACCAATAATATCCTTTCAATTCATATCGATACTCATTATTTCATACTTTTTAATTACCCGATAACCCACAGGACTAGAGTCTTGAGTAATATTTAATAAATTTTTCTTTAATTTTTCTAAATCCTTTTGATTCTCTTCTTTTACTTTTTTATCCATAAATTCTTTTAAGAAAAAGGGAATTAATTTTTTAATTCTCAATTCACTATTTATTTCGACCTGAGTTCCAACGCCATCCAAGGTAGAAGGTCCCATTTCAACAACTTTATTATAAGCCAAAATATTTTTTTGAGGCTCTGATAGATTGGTTTTTATAGTAAAAATTTGTTTGTCTATATGAATGTTTTGCTCAAATGGAATTCTTAAATTTCCAAGATTATTATCCTTTTTTTCTACAACAAAATCCAATTTGCCTTCTAATTTGTACTCTCGTAACCTAAGTATTTTTTTTGGTATTTCTACTACAAAATTTTTCCATTCTTTGTAAACTAATTTCCCATCATTGTCTTCTATGGTTTTTTCTAAAGATTCTTTTTTAGCAAGATCTTTTATTATTGTTAAATAAGGCTTGTTTATTACAAAACTTACTTTTTCTGAGCTACAAGACTCATAATCTAAGAAAGAAAAATAAAAAGCTAAAGCTATAATTAAAATTAATGAAGGAAAAATTAAAACCTTTTTCAAGATGCCTACGTATCCGATTTTATTGACTCGCTGCTTGACTTCGCCCATATGATACCTCTATATGTATATTTATTGAATTTTGCTCCGACTCTTAAAAAGAGTTAACAATGTGCAAATGTTACATAAGAAGATCTAGTTTTTTATATCCGAATCAATCTCAGTTTTTTCTGATATATAAATAAAAACTTTAAAAGGATTATTCTCCATAACAAACCTCCTTGTTCGTTATTTTTATTTATACTTAATATTAAATAATATATAAAATATGGAAAAACCTAAAATTTTACTAATGTTCTCCGGAGGCCTAGACTCCACAGGAGTTTTTTGGAAATTAATACAAGAAAAAGAAGACTTTCATGTTCATCATCTTTATTTGGTAAATAAAGAGAATAGAGCCAAAGCAGAAGATAAGGCTGTAAAAGATATAATAAATTATATGAAGAAAATAAGAGATTTTTCTTATAGCGAAAGTTTTCATGAATACCCTTGTTATAATGGAAGTTTTTTATGGGATAGCGATATATTTTCTTTTATGGCTGGAGGTATATGTTTAAATTTACAATCTATAGAAAAAGTAGCCATAGGCATGACTAAATCTGATATGAATGGAAGACTATCAGATAGAATAAAAAGAGCCAATAAAATATTTGAATCCTTCGGATCTAAAGCACAAAAAATATATCCTTTATCTAATATGACAAAAAAAGAAATATTCGAAATGCTTCCAGAAGAATTGATAAATTTAAGTTGGAGTTGTAGAACTCCAATTTATGAAAATGATAATATTAAAAAATGCGGAAAATGCAAAACCTGTAAAGAAATAAATATTATTTCTCCCAAATAACCATAACAATATTTTCTTGAGTTGGCACAACCATGGTGGCACCTGGAAATTCATTTGGAAAATAAGTGGCATACTTCATACCTTCTAATTTTTTGAGAAATACTCTACAAATTAATTTATTGGTAATTTTTAATAGGCTTTCCACTAAATCTAGTCCGCATAAATTCAATACTCCATCTCCAATAACAACATCACAATCTTGTTTTATTTGGTGCCAGTCAGATTTTATCACCGGTTTTTCTTGCGATATGGGATTTAGATCAACCATAAAGTCACAAATTGATATCAGTTCTTTTGTCATTCCAAGCAAACAAATTGTTCCATAACCCTTTATGTGATGACGATACAATTCCACTTCATATTCATTAGGGGATAATGGAGGCTTTAAATTTTGCCAATGATCAATGTCTTTTATCAGGTCGTTCATACATATATATAAAGTAAATTTTAAGGAGTTTTTATGTCTAATAATTTAACTTCAAAACCATGTTGGCTATCTACTCACGAAACTGAAACTAAGGTGGAAGGCGTAAATTTTGGATTTGATGAAGGCGGAATGTGGTTTTCTGGAGATGCCGGTGGAGAAGGCGAAGGAACCTCATATCCAGTTAGAACTGTTATGGAATTCGAAACCAACGATGTTTGTGAAGTTATTTATACCGTAGACTATCAAGATGGATGTTCTGATCAAGGAATTTGCGTGTTTAATGTAGGAACAGAACCAGAGTGGCAATGGGGATCAAATGAAACAAGAATAGCATTCTCAATAAACTGTCCACAGCCATATATTTATGGACAAAATAATGAAACTACCGGAACTGGAGGAGAATTAGAAGGCGGAGAAGGAGCGGAATATGCTGCAAATTATTATACTTTTCACTTTACATACAACCCAGGCGAAGAATCTGTAGAAGTTATCATCTATGAAGGAGAAGGAACAGAAGGAACAGTCGTCAATACGCTAAACCTTACAGAAAAATTGCCGGAAGGAAACTATAAAATAGGATTCGCAGCAGATCAAGATAACGAAAATGAAAAAGCTTATTTTACATATATTGAAATATTAAAAAATGGACAAGAATCAACTGGGCTTGCTCAAGAATATACATACGAATTTAGCCCAGATAATCCAGAAACTATCCCAAATTATAAATATGAAGGCGAAGGAAATATGGATACTGCAATAGTAATTAATGGAGATGGAACAAGAACATCAATCCAAAGAACAGGTTACTTTGATTATCTAGATGCTTGCGGAAATAGAAAAGTCATGAGAGTAAATGACGGAGATACAGTAACAGATGCTCCTGAAATACCAACTATTCCACCAAACCCAGCAGGACATCCTACTTTTCAATAATTGGTAATAATTTTTATTATGCAGCACTTTTATTAAACATATATAAATATGAATTTGCAATAATTGTAAATTCATTTCATTAAAAAAAGGAGTTTATATGACACAAACAACTGAAGGAACCGGACCAGGTTCAGTAGAAGAATTAAGAAGGAAGATACAGAATTCATTAGTCAGAGAGGAAAACCTATTTCCAGGACTATTAGTTCCAGTTGGATCAGTATTAGCCTATATATCAAGCAACGCACCTGCAGGATGGCTAAGTTGTGTTGGCCAAGCAGTCAGCAGAGAAGATTATGCAGATTTGTTTTCAGTAGTCGGAACCACCTACGGAGTAGGAAATGGAAGCACGACATTTAATTTGCCTAATTTATCAGGAAGAACAATAATCGGACAAGGAAGCGGAGCTGGATTAACATCGAGAGCCATGGGAGCTACAGGGGGCGTAGAAACTCATGCATTAAACGTCGGTGAGATGCCAAGCCACACGCATACCTCTAATGCAGTAGGAAATACCGTGGGTCTAATTACAGCCAACGGCCAGAATACGGCGGTTAATGTTGACGCATCAGCAGTAGAACCCAACGTATATGCTGCACCTGTTGCACTAAGCATTAACAATACCGGTAGTGGTAATGCTCACAATAATATGCAACCATTCGCAGTTTTAAACTATATCATTAAATGCTAATAATTTATTAATTATTTTCATAAACTAACGGTCTGCGGTTTATCCGTAGACCGTTTTTATTTATACGCTTATTAATTATATATAAAATATGGATTTGCAATGATTGTAAATTCATTTCATTAAAAAAGGAGTTTATATGACACAAACAAATGAAGGAACTGGGCTAGGTTCGGTAGAACGCTCGTTCCCGAGGATCATCAACAAGGTCGTCAATGCGAACCTTGCCATTAAGTCCGTAGATGTAGATAATCTCACACAAGAAGTGTTAGACCTTATTGGCGGCGGAGGCGGGTCTGGTCTCCAAATAGGTTCGGTCGATCTGCACAACGGAGGCGTACAGTCAGCACAGATATTAAAATTTGATGACGTTTCAAAACAATCTGTAATTACAGGTCCTACGCCAGAATCGGGAGATAGTGCTCAAAGAATCATAATTCAAGGACAAAGAGCGGTCGAAGGCGGCGAGGGTGGCGACGTTTATTTGTGGGGTGGTGATGCTGATTATAATGGTGGAGACATCAAGATATACGCTGGTGATGCAGACAGTGTTTCTCCAAACAGTGGTTATGGCGGTTATGTTAATATTGAAGGCGGCAGAGGAGTCACGGAGGGCGGAAGCGTAGCAATAACAGGTGGGCATTCGCAAAGTGGTCAGGGCGGTAGCGTCAATATAGTCGGTGGAACAACCTCTAGTGGCGTTGCTGGAAATGTTATGGTTAGAGTGAACGACCATGATTGGACATTCAACGAAAATAGCAATTTAGAAATACCTGGGGGTGTTCTTTTAAATAATGGCGCTTCTGTTGATGTTGGAACATATGACAATGGGTTCACAGGAAACAAAGGCATCAGTTTAAATTGCGTTGTCGGATATGAGCTTAATTGGCAAGCCGGTCATTTGAAGAGTACATCCAACAATGGAGAATCTGTCTCTTCAATTTATATTGATTCGCCCATAACATACTCTCCAACGGTTGTCTCGTTGAGTTATTATCCCTCCATAGTGATAGACGCCAAATTGGGCGAAGTATTTGATGTCACTTTGAGTGGCGATACTGTGCTGGAGAATCCCATCAATCCGACCAATGGAAAAACCATCAAGTTCAGAGTCGTTCAAGACGGTACCGGAAATCGGGCGGTAACCCTCGGCAGCAAGTTCAATGTTCCCAGTATGGCTGGGGTGCAGTGGAGCACAGACCCCGACAAGATGGACATTCTTACTGCGACCTACCATGAAGGAAGGGACAAGTGGGATATTTCTTTATTTATTGGCGGATATTAATCTGATACAAAAAGCCAGGAAGGAGAAATCTTTCCTGGCTTTTTTATTTAATTTCAGCCTATCTTTCCCGGAGCATTATAAGTGCCGTAACATTTGTAATAATTCTTGGTGATCACTTGCGTTTATATTTGATGAATTATAATTAAATATTTTATTTTTTTCAGAAACATCTTTTCCATCAATTCTTATAAGTAAAATTTCATTAAATGAAAATTCTACAAATACTGCTTTGGTTTCTTCGTCTTTGTCGCGCAAAGAATCATTCCATTTTTCCACAACCATTCCTGCAAAATCAAAACTTTCTGGATTTGATTTTGCCACTAAGGTTCCCCGGAAGTAATATCCATCCCATGCTAAAAACAAATAATTTTTCACTATAAGTTTGTTATTATTCAGATTCAATCCACAACCTGATTGGCTGGTTTGTAGGTCTTTGCGAATGCCTCAGGATCTATCCCATAGAAATCTTTAGAGAACTGATTTGGATCCGGTCCTCCGACCATATAACCCTTAAGTATGTTTTGCTTACTTCCTCCCCAATTTGGAGGAGAAAAAGATATGGGTTCGCCTGAGTACGCCAGCCCATAGAAATTTGCCCCCTTTGGTGAATAAACGTCTCCCTTAGGATTAGCTACATCATATCTTTTCTTGAATGTGACATCATCAACAATTTGTTCTTCGCCCTGCGACTCTAGATTGGATACAACCCAATCACCAGGATTGGTTGTCCTAACGTCAGTTTCATTTCTACCATCTATCTTAGTTTGAACTTGCTCTCCCCCCTGAGACTGTCTAGCCCTTACTTTGGCAAATTTTTTGTAGTGTTTTATCTGTGCCTTGTTGGACTCAAGATACACCAGAAGTTGTTGTTCCGGGGTTTGTTCCTGTTGAGGAGCTGATTTACTTTGCTGAGCCTGTTGTTGTGGCTGACCACCCATTTGTTGTTGTGCCTGACCACCCATTTGAGGAGCTTGTTGATTTTGTTGAGCATTTTGCTGACCTTGCTCGGCTTCGTAATACGCCTCTTCGCAGATCAAGCCCGACAGATAGAGACACTGTTTATATGCGGGTTTTACCACGACATCGTTTTCAAGATAAAGCTCTTCTCCAATAACACCTGCTAAATATAAAGTTTCATTTGACGACATAGAATCATTATGCCCTATAGGTTCTGGAGCTTTTGAAAAATTTTGTTTGAAAGCACGGGTTGGGTCAAATCCACGCCATGGTCGTCCATAAGATCCCCCGGAATGAGTTAGCCCACCTGGCAGCGCAGGTTTGTATACTTCGGCGTGATCGCCACCCCATAAAGAACCACAATTTTTGCATTTCCATAAAATTTCATCTATTCCATTACCGTAAGCTGTCGAGGCAGAAAATCCACCTTTAACAAGATATTTATTTATTGCTGTTTCTTTGCATATTGGGCAAAATTGATCTGGTATAGGAGTCTGCCAATTAGCCTTTTTAGGTTCAGGCTCTCCCATCATTTTTCTTAAAGAATCAAATAGCTCATTTAGTTTTTCTTTTTTACACATTATTTTTCCTATTATGGATTAACATCGTCTTTATGCAAGAAAATTCCTGGGGCACCTCGGCCTGGCTCATACTCTTTTCCGGCTTGACGCCTTTCCACAGTTTTTGAGTCCCACTCTCTTCTGCACTTAGTGCATTGCCAAACCATTAGACCTTTTG
>Ga0114981_10000437_pt1 | contig 27063 bp, 25 predicted proteins | sample S_140806_MF_Meta_FD_87028 | JGI IMG/M metagenome (GOLD analysis project Ga0114981, IMG submission 87028) | Freshwater microbial communities from Lake Simoncouche, Canada to study carbon cycling - S_140806_MF_MetaG | ecosystem: Environmental > Aquatic > Freshwater > Lake | place: Lake...
AATTTCATGTCGACAGATTGAAAAGCGCATGGAACGCATTGGACTGTCCATGAACAAGGTGAAGGCTGTATTTATTTCCCACGAGCACATTGACCATATCCGCGGAATCGAAGGTTTGGTGAACAAATATCCAGTTCCAGTATATGTTACAGATGCCACGCGCCGACATGGTAAGATGTTATTCAATACTGCGAATGCTATTCATTTCCATGCGAACGTGCCAATTGCTGTTGGTGATCTTACAGTAACGCCTTTCTCAAAATTTCACGATGCGGTAGACCCACATAGTTTTGCTGTGGAAGGTAATGGAGTGAAGGTGTCCGTAATTACGGATGTGGGTGCGTGTTGCGCAAATGTTGTTCGCCATTTTAAAACGAGTCATGCCGCTTTTCTTGAAACAAATTACGATACAACAATGTTGAATGAAGGACGATATCCGCAAATGCTGAAGGATCGAATTCGCGGGGGACACGGCCACATTTCAAATGAACAGGCATTGGAATTGTTTTTGAATCACAAGCCTGATCATATGAGTCACTTGTTGTTATCGCACCTTTCTCGAGATAATAACTCACCTCAACTCGCATATGATTTGTTCGCTAAACATGCGGGCAAGACAAATGTTATTGTTGCTTCTCGCGATAAAGAATCTTTTGTGTACATCGTTCGTAGTGCGGACGCTACTTTCGCTCAGCCTGCTGAATCACGTTCTGCTCAGCTTTCGATTTTCGAAGAGTAAATCAATGAATCTTCGGCCAAACAATGTTTTTCCACCTAACTGTTTTGGGCAGCGTGTCGCCCATGAGTTCGCCCCAAGGTTTGAGGTGATCAATGTTGTCGAACACAACCTTTATTAGTGCCATGATTGGAATCGCAAGAAACATTCCTGCCACTCCTGCAATCAATCCGCCTGTAATAACTCCTGAAATGGAAAAGAATGCGTTGATGCGAACTCTATGTGCTACTAATCGTGGAAGTAGAATGTTGTTGTCTATTAATTGAACGACTGCGAATCCGAGGATCAACAGGAGCATATGGTTCGTGTCTGCTCCGGTAGCAAGTGAAATGAGTATTCCTATTCCACCGGCAATCATTATTCCGATATAGGGTATCACATTGAGCACTCCAGTAAGCAGTCCAATGAAAACATAGTACTTGATTCCAATGATCCACATTGCAGCGGTTTGTAAAGCCGCTACAGTTACCATTTCCAAGAACAATCCGAAAATGTAACCTTGCATCGCCAGCTTGGTGTCTGAAATTATTACTGCAATTTTGGAGCGACGTTCATTCCCGAATACCTTGAGTAAAAAGTTCAGAAACAATGGGCGATAGTACATCACTAGGAAAAGTAGAACAGGAAGTACTACGGCTGCACTGAATACGGAAGTAAGTGAGCTCATTGTTCGCTGCGCAATTGTTCCCGGATTGGCCATTGCTTGAACAGTCGCAGTGTGAATGTATTGTTCTTGTGATGCGTAGGGTATATGCAAAGTATGGAATATCCAGAATTGAACCTTATCAAAATGAACGTGGAGGTTTTTTTCGAGTGTTGGTAGGTCACTAATGAATCGGGTAAGTTCATACGTAGTAAAGAACAGTATTGCGCTCACCAAACAAATGAATAGTAGCACGGTTACTAATAATGCTAGGATTCTCGGAATTCGAAGCTTTACATTGAGTAATTTCTCGACTGGACGTAACACAATTCCAATTAGTATAGCAAATACTATCGGAACAATTATTGGTTTACCGAAGTAAGTGAGTGCAAGGACTAAAGCGATGCACGTCAATATCAACGTAATTCTAAGGATTCGACTGGAATTATTCATTGATTGAATTTAGTCATTCCTATTTTCGATTATTCGTTTCTTTTCCTGCTACATGTCAGTATTACGTATGACATTAATTGTAGCAATATGGAGAAGATGATATTTATCACTAATCAAATGACGACAAGTTAGAATCATTGGAACGAACAGATGTTGCATAATTCCGAGAACGAATTACATAAGTTTCACGATGAAGATGGCGCTGCTAGAATTGCCACTTTATTACAACAAAAAGTTTGAATTGTATACTACAACTTCCTTCTGACGGTCGAATCTTTGTAAGTCGAGATGTTGTATTGAGGATGATGCTTTCTCAAGCAATAAAGCATATATTTTAGTTGTTCCTGTAGTAATGCTTCTGAAAGGTAAAGGAGGAATTCTCGAACGAATTATTCTGAAGAAGGACATTGTTTATTACTGTTTGTGCCGAAAGGAACAATGGTAATCCTTAGTGGAGTGATTGATGAAGCTGTTCCTGTGTTGATCACCGCGAAAGGTTACGCAGAACTGTACGATCGCAAAAGCGCGGGAAAGTAGAAAACGAAATTAGTTTGGAGAAAGAAGCGAAAGAAGAAGTCCAAAAGAACGAATTTCCTTCATCAGGTGTAGCTCAGTTATTCGTGTGTGTAGTAGTAACTCAATGCCTTACTGGGACATTTGTCAATTTGTTCTATGATCCTCGAACTAGCAGCACCTTCAGGCTTTATCCAGGGCTTCTCGGCAGGATCAAAAACTTCCTTCAAGCCTTGACTACCTTTCCAACATTTAGTGGAATGTATGCAGACCGAAGGTTTCCAAATAATGGTGATTTCCCCGTTGCTGTATTTTCTGGTAATTTCGCTCATGATTCTTTGTGTTGGTGGCGCAAACAATGTGTGAATCGATAAGCTAATATAAGCTACTGCATCGGAACTTCCATGATCAAGACTTCAGAATTTGTATCGGCTTTCAGTTGAATTTGAGTTTCGTTCCAAATACCGAATCCGTCGCGATCTGATAGCAACTGTTGATTTGCAAATAGCTTACCTTTCAACACAAACAGATAAACGCCATTCTTGGGCTGTTTCAGTGTATAGGTGAGTGAAGTTCCCTCATCGATATCGCTCATGTGAAACCACGCATTCTGATGGATCCACACACCTTCATCAGTAGCATCAGGAGAAAGTATTTGTTGAAGTTTATTTCTTCGATCTTCTTTATTCAAACTAATCTGGTCATATCGTGGAGTTACTCCCCGTTTGTTCGGGAATATCCAGATCTGCAAAAACTTCACCGGCTTATCAGCATTCTTATTGTACTCACTGTGAGTGATTCCTGTTCCTGCACTCATCACTTGTATGTCGCCGTTACGAATAACTGTGGTGTTGCCCATGCTGTCTTTGTGCTCCAGATCGCCTTCCAACGGAATGGAAATGATTTCCATGTTATCGTGTGGGTGTGTACCAAAGCCCATTCCTGCTGCAACAGCATCGTCATTCAGCACACGAAGCACGCCGAAATGTACACGTTCGGGATTGTAGTAGTTGGCGAAACTGAATGTGTGAAAACTCTGCAACCAACCGTGATTGGCTTCGCCTCGGGACTCTGCTTTGTGCAATATTGTATTGGCCATGAGCAAATATTTTATGTGCTGTAGGGTGATGATATTCGAAGGTGTCGCAAAAAAAAGCCTCCGTGTGGAGGCTCCTTTTATTGATAGGTTGCATTACGCAATGGTCCATGTTTTATCTCCAGAGAGGATACGGTCCAAAGATACTTTCCCTTTTTTCGATTTCGCTAATTCAATTTGTGCGTGCAAATCGTCTTCGTAAGTCGCGCGAGTTTCCTGATAGAAAACTCCGAACGGACGAGGATTGTGTGGTTGTATTGCAGGATTATCGAAAAGGCTCGCGAGGATAGTTGCTTTCACTTTATCTGTTTCATCGTGAATCCATAGATCATTTGCAGAAGCTCCACCTGCAAGATCAACGATCACCGGTTTGAAACCGTCGAGTTTGATTCCTTTGCTGTTGTTGCTTCCGAAGATCATTGGTTTGCCATGCTCAACAAACAAACACTCTTCAATCTTAGTTTCTTTCTCTGTGAATGCGAAGAAAGCTCCATCGTTGAACACCGGACAGTTTTGATAGATTTCAAGGAACGCTGTGCCTTTGTGTGCGTGTGCGCGCTTGATCATTGCTTGTTGGTGTTTCGGATCACGATCCAATGAACGTGCTACGAATGTTGCTTTTGCTCCAAGAGCAAGTTCTAAAGGATTGAATGGTTCATCTACAGAACCCATTGGTGTTGACTTTGTGTTCTTACCCTTTTCTGAGAGTGGAGAATATTGTCCTTTCGTCAAACCATAAATCTGGTTGTTGAACATCAGATATTTCACTTCGAAATTTCTACGCAACAAGTGGATGAAGTGGTTACCTCCGATAGAGATGGAATCTCCGTCACCGGAAATCAGCCATACATCTAGATTACGGTTGGTAGCACGCACACCGGATGCAATGGCAGCAGCACGACCATGAATCGAGTGCATACCGAAAGTATCCATGTAATACGTGAAACGCGATGAACATCCGATTCCCGAAACGAAAACATAGTTCTCTTTAGGAACGTTCAATTCAGGGAATACACGCTGAACCTGTGCAAGGATGGCGTAGTCGCCACAACCCGGACACCATTTCACATCCTGATCAGATGAGAAGTCTTTTGCGGTCAGTTTTGCTGGAGTTGTTGTTTCTGTGCTCATCTTACTTGCTATTTAATGTTTCAAGAATTTTTGCTTTCAATTCGTCAACTGCGAATGGAAGACCTTGTACTTTACTGTAGCTAATTGCAGGAATCATATATTTTCCGCGAATCAACAATGACAGTTGGCCAAGGTTCATTTCGGGAATCAATACTTTATCAAATCCAGCGAGAAGCTCACCAAGATTTTTAGGGAATGGATTCACGTAGCGAATATGAACGTGTGCTACATCATGACCTTCAGCAAGGAGTTCGCGTACAGCAGTCTTGATTGCACCTGAAGTTGATCCCCAACCCAAAACGCACAATTTCGCTTTCTCTTTTCCACTGTCAACAGTTGCCAAGGGAACGCTGTCAGCAATCTTATCTACTTTCGCCTGACGCAAGTGAACCATTTTCTCGTGATTCATAGAATCATAAGAAACGTTACCTGTTTCATCCTGCTTTTCCAATCCACCGATGCGGTGCTCAAGTCCCGCTGTACCTGGTTTTGTACGCGGACGTACTAAACGATCATCACGCTTGTACGGAAGGAATTTTCCTACTGGATTGTTTGTCTCAGTAATGAATGTTGCATTGATCGGTTTCAAATCATCTGCAGAAGGGAATCTCCACGGCTCAGATCCGTTTGCGATATATCCATCAGTCAACAACATTACTGGAGTCATGTGCTCCAAAGCAAGGCGTGCTGCTTCAAATGCGCATTCAAAACAATCTGCAGGTGAAGAAGCTGCAATAACCGGCATTGGAGCTTCTCCATGACGACCATAAATTGCTTGCAGCAAATCTGCTTGTTCTGTTTTCGTAGGAAGACCTGTAGATGGTCCACCACGCTGAACATTAATAACAACAAGGGGAGTCTCAGTAATAACTGCAAGTCCCATTGCTTCCATTTTCAATGCAATTCCCGGTCCTGAAGATGTTGTTACTGCCAATGCTCCGGCATAAGAAGCACCGATTGCAGAACAAATAGCTGCAATCTCATCTTCTGCTTGGAATGTTTTTACATCATTGGAACGGTACTTCGACAATTCATGAAGAATGTCTGATGCAGGAGTAATAGGATACGAACCCAAGAAAAGTTCCAAACCTGATTTCTCTGCAGCAGCAATCAATCCGATAGCAGTTGCATGGTTTCCGGTAATCTGACGATATACACCTGTCGGCATTTTCGCTGCATCCACTTTCCAGCGGGTAGTGAAAATTTCTGTCGTATCGCCGTAGTTGTAGCCTACTTTCAACGCCTTAATGTTGGCGTTCATGATTTCAGGTTTCTTACCGAATTTATCTGTGATGAAACCGATTGTGTAATCCATCGATTTGTCGAACATCCAGAACAGGAATCCAAGAACGAACATGTTCTTCGAACGCTCGATTTCTTTCATTCCAAGACCGGTGTCAGTCAACGCGTCTTTCACAAGTTTCGTAACGTCGATCTTGTAAACAGTAAATCCGTCAAGTGTTCCGTCTTCCAACGGATTTGCACCTTCAGGGTATTTAGCAAGATTGAGGTTTTTCTTATCGAAACCGGCAGTGTTCACCAGAACGATTCCGCCTTTTTTCACTTTGTGCAAATCGCTTTTCAGACCTGCAGAGTTCATCGCAACAAGTACATCGTACTCATCACCAGGAGTGAAAATTTCTTTACTTCCGAAATTCACCTGGAAACCGGAAACACCGGCAACAGTACCAGCCGGGGCGCGGATTTCAGCAGGGAATTCAGGGAATGTACTTAGATCTTGTCCAAGGAACGCAGCAGTATCAGTAAATTGCGTTCCTGTAAGTTGCATCCCGTCACCGGAGTCGCCGGAAAAACGAACAACTACGTTTTCAGCATGCTTAACTTCAATATGCCTCTCGGCTTTCTTCTCAATTGTGTCCATGATGTAGGTGTGCTATAACTAAACGTGTAAGGCATTTTTCTTTGCGGTCAGGTCATCTGCCGACTCAACATTGTCGGGGTCAGGAACGCAGCAATCAACAGGGCATACAGAGGCGCATTGCGGTTCATCATGGAATCCAACACACTCGGTGCATTTGTCTGTAACGATATAATAAAAATCAGCAGAAACAGCATCGTGACCGGCGTCTGCATCTCCGGAAATTCCGCTCTTGGAGGTGAATGCTCCTTTAACGGAAGTTTTGTCAGAAAAACGCCATTCCGCTCCGGCTTCATAAATCGCTCCGTTCGGACATTCCGGTTCACAAGCGCCGCAGTTGATGCAATCTTCTGTAATCTTAATTGCCATAATTCCAGTAGTTTTAAAAATTGATAAATCCCACAAATATGCTAATAAGGTGAAGTTTTTCAAAGTTTCTGACAAATTATAAATCAGAACATTTTTACGATCATATTTGTGAAATATAGATATTTACCGCCAGCATATTAAAACGACTAAAATCACATGGGTTCAGCAGCATTAATCATGCTTATCATTTGCGGAATTGCGTTTGCAGGAGGAGGAATTCTTCTGTCGAAAGCATTAGCAAAGACATCTACGAACAAAGCGAAAGGCGAGGCTTACGAGTGCGGAATTCCGACTACCGGAACTTCGTGGATTCAATTCAACGTAGGATATTACCTGTTTGCCTTGATTTTTCTTGTGTTTGACGTTGAATTGGTGTTTTTGTACCCGTGGGCAACTGCGGTGAAAGCTTCCGGTTTGGTGGCATTTATTGAAATTGTAGTGTTCATGTTTATCCTCTTCATGGGGTTATTATACGCATACAGGAAAGGAGCTTTGAAATGGATGTAAGTAAAATGGGAGACCCGTTTCCGGGTACTGTTGATCCTACTGCCGATGGTGGAATTCTAGTAACCAAACTGGATGATGCTATCAATTGGGCTAGAGCGAACTCATTATGGCCTTTGGTTTTCGGTACCAGCTGCTGCGCTATTGAAATGATGTCTGCTGCTTCGGCAAAACACGATTGGTCGCGATTTGGATTTGAGGTTGCACGTGCAACTCCGCGTCAGGCTGACTTAATTATCGTGGCAGGAACCATCGTAATGAAAATGGCGCCGGTGCTGAAACGATTGTACGATCAAATGGCTGAACCGAAGTATGTAATTGCAATGGGAGCTTGTACTATTTCCGGCGGACCATTCTTCTACAATACCTATTCGGTTGTGAAAGGTGTTGACCACGTAATTCCGGTGGATGTATACATTCCTGGTTGTCCTCCTCGTCCGGAAGCATTGTTGCATGCAATGATTACACTTCAGGAGAAAATGAAACAGGAACATATTTTCCGCAAACCTTTAATAAAAGCATAATGGAAGCCGAAGCATTGAAACAGGAAATCCTGTCAATCGAGCCTTCAATGGTGTTTGAAGAAGGCGGTCAATTTATCAATGGCGGAATTGAATCAACCGTTCTTTCTGCTCTGATGAAAGAATTGCGTGATCGTCCAACTTTGGCATTTGATTATTTGGTGTGCCTCACATGTGTCGATTACAAGACTCATTTCACCATGTTCTATCAGTTGCGTTCGCTTACTCATCGTCACGAATTGGTGATTAAAGCGAAGATTTCTAACATAGAGCATCCGGCAATTGATTCTGTTACTTCTCTTTGGAGAACTGCAGATTTTCACGAACGGGAAGTGTTCGACCTGTTTGGTGTGAAGTTTTACGGACATCCTGATTTACGACGAATTTTCCTCGATGAAAACTGGCCGGGATTCCCGCTCAGAAAAAACTATGAGGATGCTAATATGATTGAACTCTGATGCTGTTAGATCAAGATCACATCACCGAAGACGGTGAATTTATCATCAATATCGGACCGCAGCACCCGTCTACGCACGGCGTATTGCACCTGAAGGTTTGGCTCGATGGTGAAACCGTAAAAAAGTGCGAGCCGCATTTGGGTTATATTCATCGCTCGATTGAGAAAATGTGCGAAAGTCTGTCGTACAGACAATACATTTTCACAACCAGCCGAATGGATTATCTCTCGGCGCACATCAACAACCAGGCTTGTGCGCTTGCTGTGGAGCAAGGTTTGCAAGTGGAAGTTCCTGAACGTGCCAAAGTAATCCGCACCATTTTGGCTGAACTTACTCGTCTTGCATCACACGCATTGTGGTGGGGATGTATGGGTCTTGACCTTGGTGCTGTAACTCCGTTCTTCTATGCGTTCCGTGAACGTGAAATGATCAATGATATCATGGAAGAATCATGTGGAGCGCGATTGACACAGAACTTTATCGTTCCCGGCGGACTGATGATGGATGTTCATCCGAATTTTGTTCAGAAGACGAAGGAGCTAGTGAAATTATTCCGCGCTAATATTCATGAATATGATGAGTTGCTTTCAGGAAACGTAATTTTCCAGCAGCGTACGCAAGGTGTTGGTCCGCTTTCAAAAGCAGATGCAATTTCTTTCGGTACAAGTGGCGCTGTTGCTCGCGCTTCTGGAGTGAGTTGCGATGTACGCAAGCATTATCCCTATGATGCGTATGATAGAGTTCAGTTCAAAGAGATAATTTCTGAAGGAGGTGATAGTTGGGCACGTTATCTTGTGCGTATTGAGGAGATGAAACAAAGCTTTGATATTATTGAGCAGTTGATTGATTCAATTCCAGAAGGTGAAATTGTTGGTAAGACCAAAGCTGTGATTAAATTGCCGAAGGGTGAATTTTATTCGCGTGTAGAGACTGCACGTGGCGAGTTAGGAGTAATGTTGGTAAGCGACGGCGGATCAACTCCGTATCGTGTGAAATTCCGTTCACCAAATTTCTCTAATCTCTCAGCACTTGGACATATGGTGAAAGGTGCAAAAATCGGAGATCTCGTGGCTATCATGGCAACACTTGATCTTGTAATACCTGATGTAGATCGTTAAACGAATGATTAGGAGTCTGCTTGTGCTACTTTGGATTGATGCATGCTGTTTGATTAAATTGCTATCGACATGACTAATATTTCACTGGAGCTATTTGCTATTTTGAAATATCACTTTCTGCACGGTATGGCTGTGTTCAGTAATAATTTCGAAGAAATACATTCCAGCAACAATACAGAGAGCATCGGCATTTAGCAAGAGTGAAAAACTTCCTATGGTGCTTTGTTGTTCAGAAAGGGGCGTTGAAACGATATTCCCTAAAACATCCAATATTCGAATTTCAATTGGTCCGTTATCAACTACAGTATAATTGATTGTAATAAGTTCGCTGAATGGATTGGGCGATACGCTGAATTGGTTTTGTGCGAAACTTGGATCTGCAACGATTAAAGGAGAGTGCGGCCACACGGCCAGTTTGGCGCATTTCGTTGTAGATGCGTAGCTGAAAAGGCCACCGGCATAGATACGGTCTCCAAACTGAATACACCCGGCTACGTCGGGAAGAAATGCAGTGGGAGAGCTGAATCCGCTGTCTAGATTGACCCAACTAGCTCCATCCCACATTGCAATGAAGTTTACTGTCAATGAGCTTGCATGACGAAACCCTCCACCTGCTACTAGTGAATCTTCATAAACACATAATGCCCGCACATAATTGTCCAAGCCTGATCCAAGAGGTGTCCAAGTGTTGCCATTCCATTTTGAAATATTATTTCCGTTCGCATTTTGAAATGAACCTCCTGCGTAAATTTCCCCGTGGAACTCGACAAGATCATTGACTAACCCACCGATATTTCCATAAGTTACCCATTGATCATCATAGGAATTCCACCCAACTACGCGAGGAGCATTCAATATTCCACTGCCCGTATCAACATTAGTAAACACGCCGCCCATCACCAGCGTACTATCATGAACAATGCAAGACTGGGGCCAGAAGATGGAGACTGTTGAATTTCCTAACGGATGCCAGTTTGTGCCGTCCCAAGCGGCAACACCACTGGCGGGAACTGTTCCGGCACTGTCAAATCTTCCTACAAAATAGAGTAATCCATTGTAAACGCACATGTCAAATACAGTAGGGACAGTGTTTCCATGCAAACCGCCTGATAGCGGCAACCAAGAGCTGCCATCCCATCTCGCCACATTATTATATATAACATTGTTGAAGCTACGAAAGGTCCCAGTGGCATAAATTTCCCCATTATACTGGCAAATGGCATTAACTCCCACCAACCCGCCAGTATCTATGCCGCTGCCCATCGTATTCCATGAAACTCCATCCCAGTATGCAATGTGATTAGCAGGCACTCCTCCTAGGTGGTTAAATCGCCCGCCAACATACAATATGTTATTAGTCGAATCGTTGTAGAACGCCGCTACTACAGTGTCTATTGTGTTATATTCAGCATCGCCTTCCGGATACCAATGGTTTTGCGAGTAGCCGTGCAACTGAGCAAATAATAACTGTATTATAATTAGCTTAATTCTCATTCATTACTTATTACGAGAGAACTTCTGTTCAGGATTACTTCATTTGACATAATAATGCAGCAATATAATCCTGATGAAAGATTGGCATAGGTAAATGTAACCTCATTTCCGGTGATAACTGGTACTATGTTAGCAACAACTCTTCCCGAAACGTCAATAAGTATCACCTCAGTAACAACATTAGAATCACTCGTTCCAATAAAATGAACAATTCCCTGTGACGGATTTGGATACAAAACAAGTTCTGATTGCTGGTATAAAGTGCCACTACGATTAGAGTTTTGCTCATAAGATTCTTCAGGTATGACTCCGATTACTTCTGTGTATCCTGGTGCATTTAGATAATACCTCAGTATAGCCTGTGCACTCTCTGCCGCTCTCAGTTCGGAGCCAGAGTTACTCATGGTATCATTAGCAATCTGAACCAGTTGAGTTTGTAAAGCGGTGTCTGCTTGAAGAGTTAATGCAACATCGGCACCTAGTGTTAAATCGTAAACAATCTCATTGACTTCATTGAGTTGGGTAAAATTTTCGGAGGAATCAAGTTCATTTCCGTCAACTAGATCCAACCATTGATTTAATGCGGAATTGTCTATTCCAAATGTGTCCAGCAAAATCGCAATCTCGGAGGACGCGCTGGAAATGCTATCTCTGAGTAAGTCTGCAATCACTGCATTGAGTAAGATTTCGAATTCAAAATTTAATTGTAACAAACTGTCAATAGAACTTTCTCTTGCGTTTCCTGTCGTTGAGGTACCTCTTGCGAAATTGAGTGAAGCCACAGGTTCGCTAACACGATTGTTGAGGTCTGGGAGAACAATATTTACTAATTCAGGGGAGAATTGAAATATGGAGTCAATAATGACACTATCACTTAAAGCGTCGTTGTTAATGATTAGCAGCATCTGTTCAATTGCCGCATTTGTTTCAAGCGTTAAACTGTTTATTTTGGAATGATAATTGTGCAAAGTATTAATTTGCGAATGTCGATCACCACTGCCTCCACCGAAATTTGTGGGACAATGAAGTGTTTTATTGAAGGCTGTTGTATAAGTAGTGATTTGCACAAGCCCGTCTTTGCACTGAGGTATCATTTGCGTAGCATTGTTTGTGTGATAGTAAATCGGTTGGGTACTTGTTTTGTTAACTCCAAACTGATTTTCCTGTGCAGCTACACAGTTGTTGGTATAATATCGGTTTCTAACATAGGTGCTAGGACTAGTTGAAGTACCTTGATAAAGACCAATGTCTGTGGTTATTGATGCCGTTCCAGAATTACCAACGTAAATATCTTTTACATTTCCTGTATAGTCATTACAATTAAATCTTAAACCATCGTAAGTTGACGGACCATCATTATCGTCAAATGCAACACATGCGTACAGGAAATTGGTAAATGTGTTATTATAAATGATATTTGAATTTCCGTATCCATTTAGGTTTCCTATGTTATTCGAGTTTCTTACATAAATTCCATATCCATTCGATCCAACTAGTGAATTAAATGTGTTCTGTTCGATTTGATAAGCAGAACAACCGTCCAAATAAACACAATATCCAGTTGATGATCCGTTACCATTAAAGGAGTTCATGAATATTGTTGCATAATTTAGTCCAGTACAAATAACACCGCGTAAGTTATCATTGAGGTCTGTATAACAAACAGTTATGGACTTTAGGGGATTTGTTGCAGAGCAGTTGATGCCATATGTCAAACCTTCGAACTCTGAGTGTAAGGATGAAAGTGCTTCAACAGAATATGTAGCATCTAAACTACTGAGTCCCGTGCCTCTATTCAACCAGGGCAATTGTGCTATTGAAGTCGAATTTATGAATTTGCATCCTTGAATTCTCACTCCACTTACATTGTCCATTGAGATCATAGCCATTGGGTTTCCATACGCACTCTGCCAAAGCGAGGTTGTTTCGAATCTAGTGTTCTGAAAAATTGATTGATTTGGTGCGGACGTCCCGCTAGAAGGAATAAAGTTCGAGTAGCTTAGCAGTTGCACAGATCGGACGTTATTTAAAAACACAGCGTTTGTCAATTTAATAATCGCGCCATGATAATTTGAATATCCTGGGCGATCTGTGATTATTCCATATTGCATGTACTCAATTACGCCTCCATTTTTTACTTCGACTGTCGACTGAGAATTATTGCCAGTCGTAAATTGAGAAAGGGTGCTGTTTCCCCAGGCATCAATTCCGTACCAAAGCTGTTGAGTGGCGCTGGTAATTCTGCCTCCATCGACGATTAGCGTGGCGCCACGTTCAACAATAATTTTGGCTGTAGGAGACATGTATACATAACATTGGATGGTTAATGTGAATCCACTTGCAATAGTTAGATTTCCAGAAAGCGCTTTTGAAGTGGTCCAAATTTGATTAGTGTTAACTGTGATCGAATTTGAGGCGTTATATACGCTAAGCGTAGTGAATTTTGTCGTAATGCCACTGTTGGCCCACATGTGGTAGTGTCCCATTTGCATTGGAGACATGTAATTTCTACATTGGTTATATCCCATGATATTGTTGGAAACCGTTGAGGGCGCACAATTAACCCATCCCCACGTTGCAGCGGAATAAACTTCTGTATATGTATCTGTAAAAATGTCATTGTCCCCACTTCTGGTATGATTTAGGCCGCCGAGTGAATGTCCCAATTCATGAATTAGCAGCTGAGCGGTCACCCACTGATTGTTAATTCCATTCGCGCCCGACATTGTAACATATCCAGCGCCAAAATAACCGCAACCTCCATCCACATTCGGATCATTATAGAAATAGATATTTACCTCACTATTTGTATTGATACCATAGTTCGCCTGTAGATTGGTATTGTTTCCGCAACTTCCAGCAGAATTGTAAACGAAATTATCCGTGTGAAAATAAATTCCCATTAAATCGAATTGAATATGAGAATTAGGAATAAATGGTGCAATCGGAGTAGCAAGCAAAGTCGGTTGTTGGAGGTTGGTCATCATCCCATTCATGTAACCTAGGATTGTATTACAGTTACTTAAAGTGACATTGTCATAAACCCCACTGCCGCTGGAAGGTTTGAAAAAATGCATGTTAATTCGAAAGTGCAAGTCGGCAGTTTGTCCGGTTGGAATGTACTGATTGTAATCGCCGCAACTTGGAGGTATAAGAGGAGTTTGTCCTGATGTGTAACAAATATTTTGCGCTTGACATTGTATCGCAATTATTGTTACCGCAAGTAGTGCTAGAAGCGATTTCATAATGAAGTGATTTAGGAGTGCCAATAATTCAAATATTGAAATATTATTTCATATTTCAATGGATATTAATTGCAAAATTGAAAAATAGTCGACGCAGATGTGAATCTCTACCTGTTAGTTTAGCGTGGTCAAAAAAACTTAAATATTGTTCGTTCTCATCAAAATCCTGATATTTACGGTTTGCAATCTAATTCGACCTTACTTTGATGAATTGAGCAACATCAATTCTGACAGTAATATTGGGACTCGATATAGGCTGCGCAACACTTGACCTTGTAATACCTGATGTAGATCGTTAAGCGAATGATTACACTAAGCGAAATAGCACACAATGTTCACACGAGTTTAGCGGGATCCATTTCCAGTGGAATTTTGCTGACCGTTACGGAGATGACGATAATTGGAGTCACTCTGATTGCTTCTGCCGTGTTGCTCAGTTTTTTTCTGGGATATATGGAGCGGAAGGTTGCGGGATTCATGCAATTGCGTTTAGGTCCTAATCGTGTAGGTCCTAAAGGTTCATTGCAGATTGTTGCAGATACTGTAAAACTACTTTTCAAAGAAGGTCTTACTCCGAATGCTTCAGATAAGTTTCTGTTCAATGCAGCACCGGTCATTATGGTAATCACCACAATGTGTGTGCTTGCGCCAATTGCATATGCAAGCGGTTTTCAGATTTGGGATACGAGTATCGGAGTGTTATATGTTTCGTCAATTTCTTCGGTTTCTGTAATCGGAATTCTGATGGCGGGATGGTCGAGTAACAACAAATACTCTTTGCTTGGGGCAATGCGTTGCGGAGCACAAATCGTGAGCTACGAATTGTCAATCGGATTGGCATTGATTTCAATTGTGGTACTCACGGGTAGTCTGAAAATTTCTGACATCGTTTTGAGTCAGGCCGACGGATGGTGGATTTTCAAAGGACACATTCCTGTCATTATTTCTTTTGTGATTTTTATTATCGCATCAACAGCGGAAATCAACCGTGCACCGTTTGACCTTGCAGAAGCAGAATCTGAATTAACAGCAGGATTCCACACAGAGTATTCGGGAATGAAGTTCGCCATGTTCTTATTATCGGAATATATCAACTTGTTCATTGTTGCAGCTATGGGAGCAACCTTATTTTTGGGAGGCTGGATGCCACTGCACTTTGGAGTAGACAACGGATTCAATCATGTGATGGATTATGTTCCAGGATTTGTGTGGTTCTTCGGAAAAACATTCCTGCTCATTTTCATCATCATGTGGTTCCGCTGGACATTCCCGCGTCTACGAATCGATCAACTGTTAAATCTCGAGTGGAAATACCTTTTGCCAATTAGTATGGTAAATCTTCTTCTTACAACATTAATCGCTATCATGGGATGGCACTTCTGATATAATAAACATGGGACTCGGCAATTATATCAAAACGGTTTTCAGTTCAATCAAGTCGCTTGCGACGGGAATGAAACTGACGGGTTATTATTTCTCTCATCACAAAGAGATTTTGACTCAGGAATATCCGGAGAATAAGGATTCATTGAATCTTCCGGAGCGCTTTCGCGGTGAAGTAATCATGCCGCATGATGAGAACAATGAACACCGCTGTACTGGCTGTCAATCGTGTGAACTATCGTGTCCGAATGGATCGATCAAGATCATTACCAAGCAAGAGTTGCAGCCCGATGGAAAGAAGAAGAAGGCGATTGATACTTGGGTCTATCACCTTGACATGTGTACGTTCTGTAACTTATGTATTGAAGCGTGTCCTACGAATGCAATTATTATGGGGCAGGAGTTCGAGCACAGTGTTTTTGACAAAAAGAAACTAAAGAAGATTCTGAACGAACCGGGATCTAAAGTAAAATCGGGAGTAGAATAAATGAGCGCATCTATTATCATATTTTACATACTTGCTGCCGTTGTTCTTGGCGGGGCAATATTGGCTGTTACTTCGCCGAAAATTTTCCGCGCGGCCATCTATTTATTGTTTTCACTCATCGGTATTGCTGGATTGTATTTCTGGCTGAACTATGAATTTATCGCTGCGGTTCAGGTAGTGGTTTATGTGGGAGGTATTGTTGTGCTGATCATCTTCTCCATTTTCCTCACAGCAGGATCTGGAGGTGATATGCGTGACCCGCTTAAAGTACGTGCATTGTTTGCTGGACTTGCTACGCTTACAGGTTATTGCCTCACCTATTACGTGATTCAGCGTACGGAATTTGTTGTTGGAACACAACCTTCCATCGGATCCAATGTAAACGCAATCGGCGCGCAAATGTTGAGTACAACTGAGCATGGATATCTTTTGCCGTTTGAAGTAGTGAGTATGCTTCTGCTTGCTGCTATGATTGGCTGTATTGTTATTGCTATTAAAACACGCACCGCGAAATGAAAGATATCGGACTTACCCATTTCCTAATTGTAAGCACCATGCTGTTTTTTATTGGTGTTTATGGATTTCTTACCCGTCGAAATATGATTACGATGCTTATGTCGGTGGAGTTGATTCTGAATGCATGCAACATCAATTTTATTGCATTCAACAAATATCTGTTTCCGGATAAATTGGACGGAACATTTTTTACATTATTCAACATTGCTATCGCTGCGGCAGAAGCTGCAGTGGCTATCGCGATTATCATCAACCTTTACCGGATGAGAAAATCGATTGATGCCGAGGATGCAGATATGATGAGATCATAATAAAGAACAATATGTCAGATTCTTTAGCACTATTATTAGTACCCGGATTGCCGATCGCAGGATTTCTGTTGATCATATTATTCGGACGTAGATATTTCCCAAAGGCTTCGGGAATGGTGGGCACGTTTATTATGTTGATTTCTGCTGCAATCAGCATACTCACGGCGTACAAGTATTTCTTCGTAACAGGAAAAGTAGATGGCGTTTATCAGCACATGTACGCGTTCAAGTATGTGTGGCTTCCGTTCACCGATTCGCTTTCTATTGATATGGGCGCAATGATGGATCCTATTTCAATGGTAATGATTGTAGTTGTGACCTTCGTTTCATTGATGGTACACATCTACAGCCTGGGATATATGAAAGGTGAGGAGCGTTACGCAACGTACTATTCCTATCTCGGATTATTTACGTTCTCGATGCTTGGATTGGTACTGTCCACTAATATCTTTCAGATCTATATTTTCTGGGAGCTGGTTGGTGTGTCGTCGTTCCTGCTCATCGGATATTACTTCGATAAACCATCCGCAGTTGCTGCTTCGAAGAAAGCGTTCATTGTAACACGATTTGCAGATGCGTTCTTCCTGATCGGAATTCTTGTGCTTTCGTATTATACCGGCACGTTGGATTTCGAAACAATGATTCAACGACTCACAGTTCCGGGAGAGCATCTTACAGCTATTGCTACTGCAGGATTCCTCGGTGCTTCAGCATTGACTTGGGGATTGCTTTTGATCTTCATTGGTGGAGCAGGGAAGTCTGCCATGTTTCCGTTACACGTTTGGTTACCTGATGCGATGGAAGGTCCGACTCCTGTTTCTGCACTCATTCACGCAGCGACAATGGTTGTTGCCGGAGTGTTTCTTGTGGCAAGAATGTTCCCGGTATTCGCATTATCGTGCCCGGTAGCACTGGATGTGGTGGCTTACGTGGGCATTTTCTCTTCCATGTTTGCTGCTGTGATCGCATGTACGCAAACAGATATTAAAAGAGTATTGGCGTATTCAACCATGTCGCAAATCGGTTACATGATGTTTGCGCTGGGTGTATCTCGTTTTGGTGGAGAAAGCGGGCTCGGATTTACTGCATCGTTCTTTCACCTCTTCACACACGCTATGTTCAAAGCGTTGCTCTTCCTAGGTGCAGGAGCAGTTATTCACTACGTGCACAGTAATGAAATGAAAGATATGGGTGGATTGAGAAAACACATGCCGGTAACGCACATCGTATTTCTTATTGCTTGTCTTGCGATTTCAGGAATTCCTCCGTTTGCAGGATTCTTCAGTAAAGAAGAAATCTTGACTGCAGCCCATCAAAGTAATCCAGTGATCTATTGGTGTGCGATTGCTACGGCAGCATTCACGGCATTCTATATGTTCCGTTTGTATTTCAATATTTTCTGGAGTAAAGAATATAAGCCTGCTCACAACCATGATGATCATGGAGATGATGATCACCATCACGGAGAAGCGCCATGGGCGATGAAGATTCCATTGATCATTCTTGCATTATTGTCGATTGGAACTGGATTCATTCCTTTTGGAAATTTTGTCTCCAGTGATGGTCATGCGTTGCATTCAGAGTTCCATCTTACTGCAGCGATTTTACCCGTTTCTCTTGCGGTAATTTCTATTCTTGTTGCAGCACTTTTCTATCGTAAGCTAACCGTAGTTCCTACACGACTTGCTGGTGCGTTGAAAGGTGTATATTCCGCCGCTTTCAATAAGTTTTACATTGATGAAATCTATCTATTTAAAACTAAGAAAGTGATTTTTGGAATCTTCGGAAACCTCGCAGCTTGGTTTGATAAGAACATTGTTGATGGCGTAATTAATCTGAGTGCAACAGCCGCAGAGAATTTCTCGGATACATTAAAAGGCATGCAAAATGGAAAAATTCAGAATTATGCGGTGTATTTCTTCAGCGGATTGCTGGGATTTGTATTGCTCATGGTTTTTCTTTCAAATTAGAATCTGTTAACTGAATTAAGTCATACGTGATATGAGTTTATCGATACTGATCATTATTCCTTTTCTGACTGCATTGTTTCTGATTTTCTGCAGGAGCAATGAGCAGGTTAAGTGGACGGCATTCATTGGGTCATTGGTTCAATTGGGCGCTTCTGCTTTCGTATTTGTTCAATATCTGTCGGCACACAAGCTTGCACCTTCAACGCAATTTCTGTTCGAAGAGAACCACGTTTGGTTCAAGTCACTAAACATTAACTACCACATCGGAATCGACGGAATTTCTATTGCAATGATTCTACTGACTGCAATTGTGGTTGTTGCGGGCGTATTGGTTTCATGGAAAGTGGAATTTCAAACCAAGGAGTTTTTCCTTCTGCTTGTGTTGCTGAGCACCGGAGCATATGGATTCTTTATTTCGCTTGATTTATTCACCATGTTTTTCTTCCTAGAATTGGCAGTGATTCCTAAATTCCTTTTGATCGGAATCTGGGGAAGTGGCAAGAAAGAATACAGTGCAATGAAACTTGCGTTAATGCTCATGGGAGGTTCTGCTTTCGTGCTAATGGGATTATTAATCGTTTATTTCTCTTCGGATATTGGTGGAGGAGTTCATTCTTACAATCTTATTGAACTTGCTGCACATCCAATAGCATTCAGTGCACAGATGCTTGCGTTTCCATTCCTCTTTGCAGGGTTCGGGGTGTTCACTGCAATGTTTCCATTCCACACCTGGGCACCCGATGGACACTCTTCAGCACCAACAGCAGCTTCCATGTTCCTTGCTGGAATTTCTATGAAACTTGGTGGTTATGGATGTCTGCGAGTAGCAGTATATCTTTTGCCAGGTGCAGCTCATCAGTATTCATGGATTATTGTTTTGCTTGCTGCAATTGCAATTTTCTACGGTTCGTTTGCAACGCTGATGCAGAAAGACTTGAAATACATCAATGCATATTCATCAGTCAGCCACTGCGGATTTGTATTGTTGGGAATAGGAATGTTAACCAAGACTGCAGTTACAGGTGCTGTGATGCAAATGGTTTCTCATGGATTGATGACTGCATTGTTCTTTGCTGCAATAGGCATGATCTATGAACGCACGCATACACGTCAAGTAGATAAAATTGGAGGCTTGTTGAAGGTGATTCCATTCCTCTCAACGATTTTCATTCTTGCAGGTCTGTGTTCACTCGGACTTCCAGGACTGAGCGGATTCGTTGCTGAGATGACGGTTTTCCAAGGAGCGTGGCAACGTCCTGAAACGTTCTATCGTTTGGCTACTGTACTTGGATGTTTATCTATTGTAGTAACGGCGGTATATATTCTACGTGCGTCAGGCAAGGTGGTGATGGGACCTATTGTTGACGAACATCATAAACACATTGGTGATGCACAGTGGAACGAGAAATTGGCATCGGTAATATTGCTACTTGCGATATTAGCTATTGGAACTGCTCCTTTCTGGTTGACAGATTTGCTCAATCCGGGATCTGAAATGATAATGAATCACTTAACAGCACGGTAATACACGCTGAACGTATATGGACTTGAATTTTTTCACAATGATGAAATCGGAGCTGGTATTAACCGGACTGATTTTCATTTTCATGTTTGCCAAGTTGGGATTATTCGCTGATAATGGCAAGCGCCTGCTCATGCTGGCAAATATAGTTTTGATCATCAATTTCGCTGCCGGTTTCTTCATGAATAAGGCAGGCGTGTTGTTCAGCGGCATGTTTTATACTAATGATATCATTGCGCTGGAGAAGAACATCCTTAATCTTGCGTTGCTCTTGATCTCATTTCTGTCATACGATTGGTTGGAGAAGAACAAAAACGCCGCGGAATTTTATATGTTATTGCTTTCAGCGCAATTGGGAATGTTCTTCCTTCTTTCTTCTGGCAATTTCCTAATGTTCTTCCTCGGAATGGAATTGGCAACTATTCCGTTGGCTGCACTAACGAACTTTGATCTGGATCGCCCGCGTTCTTCCGAGGCTGGATTTAAAATGATCATGTCGTCGGCTTTTGCTTCTGCAATTATGTTGTTCGGTATTTCATTGCTGTACGGTACAACCGGCACACTTGATTTTTCTGAAATGCATTCACAGATTTCAATGTCGCATTTGCAAGTACTCGCTTTTGTATTTGTATTCGTTGGTATGGCTTTTAAGTTGTCATTGGTGCCATTTCACTTGTGGACAGCCGACGTTTACGAAGGATCGCCTGTTTCGATTACAGCGAGCTTGGCCGTGATTTCAAAAGGAGCATTCATTTTTGTGTTCATGTCGACACTGTTTACCGTATTCTCCAATTTCTTCATGGCATGGGACAAGATGGTGATGATTTCCATTATGGTAACAATTACCATTGGTAACTTCCAAGCTGTTCGTCAAAGCAACTTGAAGCGCTTGTTGGCGTTTTCATCCATCAGTCAAGTCGGTTATTTACTGTTGGGCGTGATTGCATTCTCTTCGATGGGGGCAAGCTCAGTAGTATACTTCATGTTGATTTACGTTTTCTCTTCCTTGGCCATGTTCGCTGTTGTTTCTCAAGTGGTGAATCAAACTGGAAAAGAGGAGATCAGTGAATACCGCGGGTTTTATCAGAACAATAAATTGTTGAGCTGGGTAATTGCTTTGGCATTGTTTTCCCTCGCAGGAATTCCACCTACAGCAGGGTTCTTTGGTAAGTACTTCTTGCTTACAGCGGGTGCTGCAAAAGGTGATTATGTTCTGCTTTCTGTTGCGATTCTGAACATGGTGATATCGTTGTATTACTATCTCCGTGTGATCAGAGCGGTATTCATTGACAAAGGAGAAGACGGACCTGTTGAACGTATCAAGGTGAGTCCGATGGTTGGAATTTCCATTGTAGTTTGTATTGCAGGGATTCTCGCAATCGGATTTGCAGGAGAAATATTTGAATTTATCAGTTCTCACTTTACAGCAGCACAACAATAATGGCACTTAACGCAACACATTCATTCGAAGAACTAGATGGCGTGAAATGCGCAATCGTAGAAAAGCTCGTTGCACCAAAGCGCGTTGAATTTCTAAAACAATTGCTCGAGTTGAACGGCTATACTGTTGTTGTAACAGGTACGCCACCACCAAAAGTAAAACCTGTTCCTCCTCCGAAAGAGGGTGAAGTAGCGGCTCCAGTTGAACCACCACCTGCGCCAACTTCATTTACAGTTGGAGTAACAGATGTAACATTCAGTGTGATGAATGCTGTTTTTAACCGTGAGTTGAAGGCGCCGAACAAAGTAGTGGTTACAGCAGCATATTGGCGACAAGAAGAAGATGTGCCGTTAGAAGATGAATGGTATTGGTTCCATCAGCCAAAACTCTAATTTCAATAGCATGATTGCGCAAAACGTTATTACGCCTTTCGATCGCCCAATGACAGTCTTGCGTTTTTCATTGATGCGCAATTTGCTGTGCGCATTGATTCTGTTTTCCGCATCTACTTTATCTGCGCACCCGCAGGATCCTAGAGAAAAGAAAGTATCTCCCGGAAGAGATGTGTACGGCATGACAGTAGTTACTTTGATCAGTACACAACGCGATACGCTGAAGTCAGATACAATCTGTGTCGAAAACTATGCGTATTCTTTTGGTACGAAGTTCCTGGAGCGTTACGACTATCGGGTGAAGCTCGATGGAGGTACATTTAGTTCACGAACAGATTATCAGTATTGGCAGGCAAATGCGTGGAGCGTGCGTGAGTATGAAAACGGAGTGGAAGTGAGTACAGGTGAAGTTCGAAACGACACCGCGCAGATCATTTCTCCACGAGAAAATGGAAGAACGGTTGTGTATGATTACGTTGGAGATTCGCTGCAAGAGTCGGTAGTAACCGGAAGTGACACTGTTCGTCGCGCACGGAAATTCTATTTCCGCGCTTGGGATCCTGAATGGGATTACGAGCATGCCGGTACATTTGCGCGACGTGTAGTCACTAAATCGGCAGATTGCGATTCAATCCGTTATCTCAATGCAGACGGAAAATGCCTGATTATGATTGTACATCATTTCAATGCAATGTTCAAGCCTGTGAAGTCGGAGTATTTCAATTATGGAATCAAAACATTTGGGTTGATACAAATGCGCTACACATCCTACATGAATATGATATTTTACCTGAAGCGGAGTAAGAGGGGAAAATGTACATATGTGGTTCTGCGGAAATACACAGATACCGGTTTGTTGCTCGAGGAGAAGTTTGTTCCTAAAACCAAGAGCGTTTCAATCGTTACGAAAAAGTACTCGTACACTATTGCGCGATGATTCCTGATTGACTTAATTCATTCAAATAGATTGCTTTTCTGATTATTTCAGAAAAATAACAAGGTTGTTCATTCTTAGTTCAATTATTTATCGTAATATTGCGATGTAATAATTCTACAAAAAATGGGCGTTTCCAAAACCGATGACTTTACGCTACGTGAAAATCGGATTGCACGTTACGCAAAGGCTTTGGCGCACCCGGCGCGCATTGCTATATTGAATGTGTTGTTGAAGAAGCAAGCGTGTATATGCGGAGATATCGTTGAAATTCTTCCGCTTTCCCAAAGTACAGTGTCTCAACACTTGAAAGAATTGAAGGAAGCCGGATTGATTCAAGGTGATATCGAAGGTGTGAAAGTCTGCTATTGCATCAATGAAGCAGGTTGGAAGGAAGCAAAGGAGACATTCACAGCATTATTTGAGCAGTTGCGTCCGGCTGCGAAATGCTGTTGATGAAATGAATTATCGTAAAAAAGCGATTGAAACATATTAAACCCGAAATACCATGAAACTATCAGATGTTAAGAAAGCACTTGAAACAGCAAGTGATGTGAGTTTTATACTCCCGAATGGAATAACTGTTCCTGAACACTTCCACGTTACTGAAGTTGGAGTTGTCAATAAGAACTTCATTGACTGCGGAGGAGCAGTTCGCAATGAACGCGTGGTTAATTTCCAATTGTGGGAAGCGAACGATTTCGATCATCGTTTGAAGCCGCAGAAATTATCAAACATTATTGCCTGGTCGGAGAAAATATTGGGAATTGAGGATGCGGAAGTGGAAGTTGAATATCAGTCGGACACCATTGGAAAATACAATCTCGATTTTAACGGTAAAGATTTTCTGCTGGTGGCGAAGACAACCAACTGTCTCGCTTCTGATAAGTGCGGAATTCCTGCTGAGAAATTGAAAGTTAATCTGTCTTCACTTACCACGGCTGAAGCAGGATGTTGCACTCCGGGTTCGGGTTGTTGCTAGATCTGATTATATGAAGAAAGTGCTTGTACTTTTTTCAGGAAATCTTTTTTAGTCCCAACTGAATGAAGCATTTCTTCGGAATTTGTGATTAGCGTTGAAATTATTTTGTACTACTATTCATTGTTTGTCGGCTCTGCTTTATGGGCCGCAGATTCGCAGATTTCAAAAATTGTTTTTTTTAGATTTTATTGGAATTATACATATCTAATGGCAAACTTGTGACAGTCAAAAACCATTTAATTTTAATCATATAATCTGCGCAATCTGCGAATCTGCGTCCAAGCGCCCTGTGGCGCGTCATGGAGCAACCAAAAAAACTTTATGAAAAAGGTACTCGTATTGTGTACAGGAAACAGCTGTCGCAGTCAGATGGCAGAAGGTTATTTGCGGCATTTCGCAGGTGACAAAGCAGTAATATACAGCGCCGGCGTGGAAACACATGGATTGAATCCGAAGGCGGTGTATTTCATGAAGGAAGATGGTATTGATATTTCTGCTCACACATCGAATCTGGTGGATGAGTATGCTGATATCAATTTTGATCTTATCATCACCGTATGTGATAGTGCGAAAGAGCGTTGTCCCGTTTTTCCTTCGCGTGCAAAAAAGTTCCACCGCGATTTCCCCGACCCTTCTAAAGTGAAAGGAACCGATGATGAAATAGCCACAGCATTTCGTCACACCAGAGAGTTGATCAAAGAGTATTGCAGGAAATTTGTCAATGAAGAGTTGTGAAAGAAGTAATCATTGAATTTTTTGCAACGTTCCTGTTGCTTCTGGCAATTCTGGAAGGCGCTGTACAGTTTTACGAAGCAAGTCCCCACATGAGTCTGTTCATGGCTTCACTGGTTGCGGGACTAGCAGTCACGATTTTGATTCGGCTGTTCGGAAAAATTTCCGGAGCGCATATGAATCCGGCGGTGAGCACTGCAATGTGGCTGGATCGCCAATTAAGCTTCGGAATGTTTGTCGGTTTTGCAGGTGCACAGCTCGCAGGCTCAGCTGTTGCGGCTTTGGTAATCCATGCGGTTCATTCCAATGGATATCATATGGGCAACACAACTCCATCGGTTTCGGGTTTTGAGGCATGGTGGATTGAATTGATGCTGACGTTTCTCCTACTGTCCGTTATTTATGTTTTCACTGATACACGATACCCGAAGTTGAATCGTTTGGCTCCTGAGTCAATAGGATTAACGGTGTTTCTTGAAATCTATTTTGCCGGTAACATCACAGGCGCATCTATGAATCCGGCGCGGTCTTTCGGTCCTGCAATCGTGTCGCAAACCATTGGATTTCTCTGGATATACTTTACGGCGACATTCGTAGGAGCTATATTGGCCCAGCAACTGAATCGCTTACGGAAGTTACGTAATTCCGACTAATCAAACATTGACGGTGTAAAACATTATTTTTTTCGGGTCATTGCCCGCGTCAAACGGGTGTAATTTTCCAGCAGATTTTCCAATATGTCTGCAAAAGTCAAACTCAAGGCGGGTGTCACACTTAATTTCTTCGGAGAAGGGTATGCGGTACTGCGGTTTGACGAATCCAAAATAGACTTCGCGGAACTTGAAACTCGTGCTGTGCAAATGGGTGCAGAGTTGGATCGTGCTGTATTGGATCTTGAGTTCTATGAGCCGTTCAAGGATCGCGGTATTAATTCGTGGAAAGATATTACACGGGTTGTTACTCGAGGCAGCTATGTAACGCGACTCTCTTGGATGGAGATCCGCTCAGAGGGAAAGAAGCGAAAGACTTCCAATCTCGAAGAGTTATTCCTAACGGAAACACTTTTCCCCTTGTGCGACTATGCTATTACGGAGCAACCTATTGTCAAGAGCATCAATGGCTCATTTTACATTCTTGAAAAGGAAGTTGGAAAAGTAGACACTTTCTTTTTTGAAGGTGGAGTTTCGGAGATAGAATTCCTCAGTTTTCAATTGGAAAGGTTCACTTTTCCGTTGAAAAATCTATTGTTGCTTACAGGAGTGACATTGAAAAATGAGCCGCTCATGCGTAAAGATGCAGATACGGTTGTATCCAATATGCGAATGATACTAACCTAGATCAATTCTGTTCTTGTTTAGTTATCTTTGGTTCCCGTGAAACAGCTAATTTCTTTCCTGTTATTTTCAAGTGTTTATTTAGCGTGTGAAGCGCAGAATATTCCTTCAGTTAAGAAGGGTACTGTGGCTGCAGTTGCCGAGTCGCGAACGCATACAGCTTATCGAGCCGATTCTTCGAATACCGAAGCAAGGATTGATGGTGTGCTCAATGAAACGATGTGGTTGAATGCGCAACCTGCCGTTGATTTCCGTCAACAGTCGCCACGTCCAGGAGAACCGGCTTCGCAACGAACAGAAGTTCGCGTGGTGTACACAGACGAAGCCATTTACGTTGGAGCGCGAATGTTTGACAATGCTCCTGATTCTATTCTTCATCAATTAAGTCCGCGTGATGAATACCAAAACAATACGGATGCATTTGGTGTCTTATTTGATACTTACCATGATCGCAGGAATGGCTTTTTCTTTGCGGTAACTGCTGCAGGTGTGCAAACCGATGCGCGGTACGTCTTGGACAAATCCGATGCCACGTTGAATTCAGTTTGGTTCAGTAAAGTGACGATTGATTCGCTGGGTTGGACTGTTGAAATGAAGATTCCGTTTCAGGCATTGCGTTTTCCAGGAGAAAGTGATCAGATGTGGGGGGTAAATTACACACGAATCATTCGCAGACATCGTGAGCAAGCGTGGTGGAATACGGTTGACCAGAATGTAAATGGAATTGTTAATCAATGTGGAGATCTCTATGGGTTGAGTAATATTCAATCGCCTGTCCGTCTCGCCTTGATGCCTTATGTATCGGGATACTACGAGAATTACGCAGGAGCGAATTCTTTCTCAGCCAATGGAGGTTTGGATGTGAAGTATGGGCTGAATGAGAGTTTCACTTTGGATAT
>Ga0114981_10000440_pt1 | contig 26990 bp, 28 predicted proteins | sample S_140806_MF_Meta_FD_87028 | JGI IMG/M metagenome (GOLD analysis project Ga0114981, IMG submission 87028) | Freshwater microbial communities from Lake Simoncouche, Canada to study carbon cycling - S_140806_MF_MetaG | ecosystem: Environmental > Aquatic > Freshwater > Lake | place: Lake...
AGCTTAGCAAGAGCGACCTTGCGATCTGCCTCATTAGGATATTCGATCATCATCGTGGCCTTGAAATCAGAACCACTAGGCACTAGAGGATTGTAGGCATTCAATTCATCCTCAATGCCCTCCTCCTCAAAGGTCTTTTCCACGCGTAACATTTCTTGTATCTGATAACGCATCAAAAATTCATTCTCAAAAATCATTGTTACATGATCGCCAAGATGGACTGTCCGTAGACGACGCTCTTGTATTGCTTTCTCACGAAACGCAGGACGCTCCTTGTGATAAGCCTCAAGGCTTAAGAGGCTATCGCGTGTAATTATTCCCATGCTGCTGTATTCCTATATTTAAGTATGTTAGAGACCGTATGCCTTAGCAAGCAAAGTAAGTGGATGTGCCATTTCTGATTTAGGCAAGCCCAACTCTTCCATACCTTGCTCGATATGATGACCCGCAAGCTGACAGTCTGAGCTGATGTAATTTGGCTCTTCCTCGGCCATCCTTTTAAAAACAGGCTTACCAATCTTCATGGCCATCTCGTGAAACTCTTTCTTTACACCCCAAGTACCAGAGTGACCCGAGCAACGTTCAACAACATTGACTTCGGTACCCGGAATCAGCTTTAGAGTTTCAGCTGTTTTCTGCCCTACGTTTTGTACGCGGGAGTGGCAAGCCATATGGTAGCTAACATGACCAAGCTCTTTACTGAAATCTTTTTTCAAGAGCGCATCAGAATTTCGTGCCATGAAATATTCAAATGGATCCCACATAGCTTCTTTAACTAATTGTGTGTCCTCACAATCTGGAAACATTAATGGCAACTCTTGTTTGAACATCAAGGTACACGAAGGTATTGGAGTCAAAATTGCATAACCATCACGTGCTAATTTAGCCAGTTTAGGAATATTCTTTTCTTTATTCACTGCAACAGAATCCAAGTCACCTAACTCGAGCTTAGGCATTCCACAGCAAGCCTCTTTATCTACAAGCTCATATGGAATCGCATTATGTTTCAAGATCTTAATCAGGTCTTGACCAATACCAGGCTCGTTGTAATTGATATAGCAGGTAGCATAGATCGCTACTTTTCCAGGTGTTTTTGCACCATCAATCACAGGTAGATCTTCAGATTTTTCAGCCAGCTGCGGGAAAGTCTTCGGTGCGTACTCAGGAATCCAAGCATTCTTATCTACACCTAATGCGCCCTCCATGACGAGCCGCGCAAGCCCAGTGCCGTTCACCGCATTGACTGCTTGGGTCACAATAGGGATTCCCGCAAAGTGACCAAGCTTGTCTGTAGAAGAGAGTAATTTATCGCGGAATGTAGCTTTATCGTCCTTAAAGTTAACGGCCTTTGCCCTAAGCATGAGGTGAGGAAAGTCAATATTCCAAGGATGTGGTGGAACGTAAGGGCACTTGGTCATATAGCAAACATCGCAGAGATAACACTGATCGACCACTTTCTGATAATCAGCCTTATCTACCTGTTCCATCTCTAGATCTTCGGTAGCATCAACTAGATCAAAAAGAGCTGGGAACGATCCACAAAGACTCACGCATCGACGGCAGCCATGGCAAAGATCAAAGACGCGCTCCATCTCATTTTCAAGATCGGCTTTGTCGTAAAACTTGGGGTTTTGCCAATCCAGGGGATGCCTGGTTGGGGCCTCTAAACTACCTTCACGCGTTGTCATCTGTTTCCTCTGCTAATTCAATATATGTAGTGAGCAAGTCTAATTTTTTGTTATTTTAGGGCCCTTGCAATCGATAGTAAAATTGTATTAATTAACAATATTCATAGTAAATTCCTAATTAGATTTAGAAAACCTGCTTCAGGGACTAATTAGAGCCATAAATTTGATAGTAAATACTAACTTTTACAACTTTTTTCTCCCCAGTAAGATAAAGGCTGTTGCAATGTGGTTCTTATAGGCTGCCTTATTGTCATAATATTTTATTAATTGATATTTCCATATCAGTTGTTTTTAACTATCAAGTCAATACAAAAATATGATTATTCAAAGCGCCTTATTTGTCCATAATCACTCTTAGGTGAACACTCAAAAAGCCAGTAATTTGGCTTTTCACCCAATTTTAACTAATCGTTTTTAGGAGCTAAACATGGCTAAAACTGTAAAAGGTTCAAAGACTGAACAGTCTTTGAAGGAGGCATTTGCCGGTGAATCACAAGCAAATCGCCGTTATTTGTATTTCGCAAACCAAGCTGACATCGCTGGTGCAAACGATGTTGCAGCAGTATTTCGCTCAACAGCCGAAGGTGAAACAGGTCATGCCCATGGCCACATGGAATATTTGATCGAGGGCGGAGCGGGCGAGCCAGGTACCGGTATGCCAGCTAAGACAGTTGCTGAGGCATTACAAGCAGCTATTGCTGGTGAAACACATGAGTACACTGATATGTACCCAGGTATGGCTAAGACAGCACGCGACGAAGGCTTTGACGAAATCGCTGACTGGTTTGAGACCTTAGCTAAGGCTGAGCGTAGCCACGCTAACAAGTTCACCAAAACTTTAGAAGCGCATCTTGCTAACGTTTAATTAGATTAGATTTAATTAAGAATCCTCTGATCTCTTAAAAGATATGAGGTAAAAAAAGAAGCCCCCGGATCAAAAATTCAGGGGCTTTTTACCATCTCCCTTCAGACAATGACTTATTAAGCTTTTGTCACATCAACATGGTGAGCATTCTAGCCCTCACTTGCTACTTGAGCCTCAGCAAACTTCATCTCTAAAGTCAGTCGCTTAAAAGCAGACTGATCTGGGTAAGTTTTTGATAAAAAATAGATTAACTCTCGGTCGGATTTTCCATATTGGTGTTCTTTTAGTAACAGCCTCAGAGCCCAAATTAACTGCAGAGAATTACGCTCATCACGCAAGGTTCCCTCACCCTCATCAACAGACTCAGTAAGCGCATCTAAGTTTAGGTCTTGAGCGAAAGAAATCAACCCCGTCGGCATAGGCCATTTTTGAATATGATGAGCCCAATATAAAAAACGCTTAAAGTCAACGCGCATATTTTGAGCGGAAAAGTTTTGAATCCAGGCGTGCTCTGTTAGGAGATCTAGTTTGATCTTAAATTCAGAGTACCTATTTCCAAAATTGGCTCGATCAAAGTGAAGCTCGCCAGCAGCATCCCTGACAGGAAATTTAATTTTCTTTGGATTAATACCCTGGACAAGCGCAGCAGCTTGCCATGTATAGACATAGGGTCTAGAGGACCAGTAATCCCAATCAATATCAACAGCCATAAACGCCTTATGTCATATTTACTTGTGTGCCCTAGTATGCCAAAAAATAGACTGAGTTTATAGAAGATTCTGTTAGATTAAGATTTACTGGTAAAGCAATCTCGATAATATAAAAATAATTAAACTTCTGCCATGCTTACTGCTAGTCACAAGCAATGCCTTTTCTAGTGTGTCGATCTGAGTGTTTGAGGCCAAAATTAAATCTCACGACACGGATACTTATCTTATTGGACTCGCCAGCGGACCCAATACTGCAAACAGAGCCCTAAAGCTGAATAAGAATCCACCTTTATATTGCCTGCCGCCTTTCCTCAAACTCAGCGCTAGTAACTAAAGGGAAATTATTTCTCTGGGCATTAAAGATATCCCTGCGAGTAGGTCTGACCCAGGGTCTGTAGATATTGATGGAATACTACTCAAAAAGTTAATTGAGCTTCACCCTTGCGGCTATAACTAGTAGATCCCTCAGCAACTCAAGGTTTTTTATTCTCAGAAGCATACTTCTCGGCCACAGCAGAGAAGTACTGCATCACATCTCGATCTATAGCGATCACTTCAGATCCACGAGACTCAAAGGTAGGGGTGCTCCAAAGCAGAAAGTAGCCCCCAAAAATGAGTAAGGCAATTGCTAAGAGGCACGGGGCAAGATAGACTCTCATGGTGAAAAAAGGCCTCAGTGCAGCTTAGGCGACACAGGAGCGCCATGGATCACATTGGGGAGTGGCATCGTGGAATGAACATCTTGATTCGATTTTGGAGGCCAAGTAAGCGACTCCCTAACTAAATCATCGATAGACAACTCTACGAAGACCTCAGAGCTAGAAATGCCTGCACCTTTTAATTTCACTAGATTCATATTCACCCCCTTAGAACAGCACTCATAGCTTAATCGTAGGCTCAATTTGCTAAATTTAAAAGTGCCAATCAGGTGATTTCTTATCTGATGAAATCAGCTTGTAAGCCCTTAATCTATATAGAGAAAATGCTTCAGATGGAGTAGCTAGGCGGTATTGCACCGCAAAAAATAGAAATTTATCTCAATGATTTCAAGGTGATAACAGAGTTAAGTGAAACTAAGTTTAACTGCCTGTTTGAAGGTATTAATTTGACTCTAGATATTGTTCAATTATTACTGAAACATAATGAATCTGACAGAATTTAGGAATCTTTATATCGAAATCATCTAAAGAACAGACTCACGGGAGAAGTCACGCTTTAAATACCATCCAGTCTTAATTAAACTGTGATGAGCTCCCAAGCACCATTCAATTTGGCGTGAAACGGCTCATGATATTGATAAAACTCTATCTCTCCGAAGCTACGGTTTTCTTCCAAAATTTGATTCGATAAGTCCGCAATACTGGAGGGTTGCCAATGAAAGTTAGGTTGTTCTACCCAAGCGCGAATACCCTCCTCCCGCTTAATAAAATGATCCATTGAGCCAATCATTTTTGCAATATCTCCACCATAAGTCACGATTGCTCTTAAAAACTTTGGTGAATCAACTAATGCAAGCTGAATCACTATGTAAGGCAAGGCAAATGCTAAGGCCTTATGCTTGCGGACATTGCGAAAATACACCTGCTTAGTGATATCCCATTGCTTATCAGTACTGTTGAGGGAGTAATCAAAAATCCAATTTTTGCTATAAAAGAAAATACATTGTTGACCAACAATTTCCTTAGTAATCGTCTTAATATGAGTTTGCTCACGCAGTAAGCGTAACTGCTCAAAAGGCTGTAATTTTGCGGCCGACTCATCTCTAGGGTCATTAGACGAACTCATTCTTGCTTCTTAAACTGCTCAAGTACCAAATCGGCATTATCACCAAGATCTCTATTGATGCGGTATACCCAGTTTTGGTCGTATATAAAAAAATATTTTCGTAAGAAGGGGTCCGCTAAAACTATCTTCTTAAAATTACCTTCACTTAAAGCTTTCACAGTCTCTAGAGTTTTTTGCTGATCAGCCTTCATTATTCCTACAGAAGTTTGTTTTTGAATACGCTCCAACAAATCTGCTTTAGAAGTAAATCCTTCATAAAATGCCGGACAACATTGAATCACGCCCTTTGGCCGGACTCCAGCCCAGATAAAGTCATCGTTACCATACTTAAAATTCGATGGCGTAACAGATAATTTTTGCTTACTACCCTCTGCAACCCATAGCCCAATCCAGCGATCATTGATCGGGGTGACAGCAGATTTTGTGGATACATCAGCAGGCGCCTCAATCGGAGAGCTAGAGGTGGCGGGGATTGAATTATTAACCGCCTGATCAGTATTGGTCTCCGTAATTGGGGTGGGGACAAAGGTTGCAGGTTCATTTGCACTGTACTTATTTGCATAATATAGGCCACCTAGCACAACCGCAAACAAGGAAACTCCCAAAAGCAAAATTAAGCGGGAATGATTTTGCATTGGTAACACCGCCACCTCAGAATCGAATGATTTGCTGAGACTCTCTTCGCTAGAGATTCCTTCAATCGGATTAATGAGGCTTAACTTCTCTTGTAGTTTTTCTTGGGGCTGAGTCGCAATAATACTAGGGGCTCTTCTAAGGTATTGATCTGGACACTCTAGCTGATGGGCAAAAATAAGGGCTTCCTCCACACCAGAAAATAGTTTTTCTCGGCAAGTAAGCTGATCTAAAACTGAATTTTTTTCGATTCCGTATTTATTAACTAAATACAATTTATAAGAATCCTGATTTAAATCCTTTTCCCCAGAGAATATGGGGAAAGATGAGATTTTTTGAGGCACAAAGATGATCCCAAATGCAATAAACAAGATGCCAATTAACCATTTCAACTGAACGAGATAATGCAATTGGACCTGTATAAATTGATCCAGTGTGGGGCTATTAAATGGTGAATGACTCGATTGAATAGAGGCAATAATTAATATCACCCCACACAACAGGGCAGTGATCTTCAGGGCGAACTGAGGTGCACGCGATTTTCGAGAAACATCAAGCATCTACATTCTTTCGGTAATTTTGGCAGTACTTTCCGACTGCTAACTGAATCAGAAAGTATGAATTAATTTTAACTTTAGGGATTAGGAGGAGCGGGTTGGAGTAGCACTCCTAGTTTCATCATCCTGAGCTGGTTTCTCTGCTTCTGGATCTTTGGCATCCGCAGCACTATCCTTCTCTGCACTGGCCGGCAATTTTGCCTCTTTCTCTAAAACTACCTTAACAAAAGTGTCGGTTGAGCCAAAGTTATCAATCCAATGGAAGCTTTCAAGAAATTGTTCCTTGGGCATAAAACGGAGGTTTGAATCACTGAGATTTTTGTACTCAACGAAGCACACTCCAAGAGCATTGGGTGCATAAAGTTGCTTAACGGCAACTTGCACACCATTTTCATCTTCAAATATATCATTTCTTATTGGGTCGTTCATGGCGGCTCTGAGCTATAAATTGAGGCGATTAAAGGCAGGCAAATACTATTTAGACCGGCGCAAGAATGCAGGTAAAAAGCGGCTGCCTCTTGGCAACTCAACAATCGAATCATCTTTGGGTGCCTGAGTACTATCTACTGAGGGCTTTGCAGCATATCCGCCATATATTCCTAACTCACGAGCACGTGAACGGTAGTCATCCAAGACGCTGACCTTTTTCACGATCTCACGATTCAATGAGGTTCCCGTCAGTGAGAGTGATTTTCGGATAACAAGACGATCTTCGATTTTTTTGGCTATAAATTTTCCAAATGTAGAAAAGTTCTCAGCAACCGCTTTATTAGAGCAAACGCATAAAAAATCTTCGTAAACATAGGTATCTAAATCTGGTGTCTGATGAATTGGCGGCGTGACATGGCAATTCATTAAGAATTCGAGGTTGGTAAATGATCCGATAGAGGCATATCCAGCATCAACTTTGCTTGGAGCCACCAAAATAAACTGCCGATTTGCAGCCAAGCGTGACATACGTTTTTGGGCGTACTCCAGAATAAAAATCTCAGTACTGGCGATCTCAAATTTAGCGCTAGAACTTGGCACGATCACAATGTCAAAATCCAACATGAACTCATCAGATAGTGTCGGATGCCAAGTGAGATCAGAAATACTCACCTGAACTCCAGAGGAATACTTTCTCACTGCCGCACGAGAGCTCAGTAAGGCTATTCCTGAGTTTTCATAATTGATTTCTGCGCAGTAAGCCTGAACTCCAATATCTGGTGCTTTCTTGGCCCAACGGGAGGAAGATCCCTGTTTATCAAAATCGATTAGAGACACCTTGGCACCCTGCTGCAGAGCAAGATAAGCAGCCAAATTCGCGGCAATGGTGCTCTTACCCACGCCACCCTTTTGGTTGGTAACCAATATCTTTATAGGCTCATGACTTTGCATATTCATCTTCTTAAGCGATTCGACAGTCAAGTAGCTTCAACATCACCATCAGCAAGGAGGTTTACCTCTGTAATCTTAGAGAGCTTGCCACTTAACCTCGCACCATGCTCAATTCCGATCTGTGCATAAACAATGTCGCCATGCACATCAGCACCACTGTGTAACTCAACTCGTTCGGATGCTAATACATTGCCCTCTACACGACCAGCAACTAATACCCGTACACCAGAAATATTGCCTTGTACTAAGCCGGTCTTTCCAAGCGCAATACAAACATCAGCACCATATTTAGTTTCGACATCACCAATAATCGTGCCATCAATTCTCAAACTCTTGCTTGCAACAATTCGTCCAAAAATCTCTAAATCCGGTCCGATGATGGATCCAAACGTCTCCCTAGATGGGTCGAGCATTCGGATTGCATGACTTTGCTTAAAGGCCATGTCTTTTCACATTACTAGTTCTTAATAAACTTTCCAGACACCTTGCCGCCGCGCTGTATATGGATATATTTATAGCTAATCGTTCCATCAACATGTGCCAGGGGGCCAACATTCAAATCCTCGCAATTGACTTCGCCTTTGAGATGACCCTTAATCACTAACTGATCAGAGTTCAACTCACCGTCAACGTGACCGCTTGCATCGATGAGCACAGACTTTGCAGTAATTTTTCCGCGCACGGTACCAGCGATATTCAGAATTCCATCGGAAGTAATCGTGCCTTCAAAAATAAAGCCTTCGCTAATAATGGATGGTTTTGCAATGCCGGGGCGATTGACTGTTTCAGCACGAGACACTTGCTCATAAGAAGAGGTAGCAGCAATTATTTCCTCTTCCGTGGAAGAGGATTGTGCATAACCATCTAGTTGCTCATCTGCGATTTTGTCTTCGCCATTATTAGGTGTTGAATTTTTTGAAAAAATAGACATCGTTTTTAGCTTAAAGAGATTAGGAATGTGGATTCAGATTATTTAGGTCGCCATGTAAATGACCACCTTTTTCAATCTCAATTTCAGAATAATGAATTGAACCAGTTACTTTTCCAGTCGAGCGAATAATCAGACTGCGTGTTGAAGACACAAACTCATTAGCCTCACCACGAATATCAATGGATTCACCAGAAAGCTTTCCATTCACGACGCCCGTTGCTTCAATGATAATTTGCTTGGCAGTTAATTCACCCTCTACAACTCCGGAAATCGAAGCAATATCAGGAACCTCAAAGTTACCCTTGAGAACTACGCCCTCACCTACAAATAAACAACCTTGTTGATTTACTTCAGCCATACTTACTCCTAGCGCTCGATCAATGTTAAAGATTCAGGCAATTCTATCAGTTGATTGCTGATTTTGGGCTCTAAAATACACTATTTACTAATAATTTCATCATTTTTTAATTCGAGCACACAATGTCGGCAACCTTCAAAAGCTGCTTTATCTATTGCTTAACGGTTTTTTTGATTAACCCACTTAATCAAGCTCAGGCTAAGTGGGTTTTCATATCCAATGATAATGTTGGCAATGCCTATTATTATGATGACAGCAAAACCGTCAAAAATACTGCCACTAATGAAGTGAGTACCTGGCAACTGATTAGCTACAGCGAAGCCTTAACAGCCCCCAATGGCGCCCCAACTCAGTCGATTATTCAGGATATATCCTATTTTTGCGTAACCGGTTACGAAAGCTATAAACAGTTTTACATTGGCTATTACTCAGGTTCTGGAGGCTCTGGAGTAAGCGTTGATCAACTCAATACTGCCGACTCGGCCTGGGATCGAGTCATCCCCGACACGATGAGCTATGTGCTCTTTCAGTTTTTTTGTAAATAACCCCGAGTCCGGTAAGCTAACTAGCCCCTCTGAACCTAGCTTTACTGCTTCACTTCCGATCCCTGCTCTGATTTGCCGGAATCGCCCCCTGCTGGCTTACTGAAGTAACTCATGGGAAAGGTTGACTCAGCACCATAAGGACCTTTAATCCATATTTGGTCGTTGTAGCGCACATAACAACTGCGGGTAACGGATCCCAGCGAATTGACTGAGTATGAAAAGTACCAATTTGGCTCTACCCGCCCATTTTCAGCAGTACAGGGTTCGGTTGTGATGTACAAAATATCGCCATGGGCGGGCATTTGACCCAAAATAGCAGCGCTGCCGTGGCTGGCGGCCATCAAAAGCGTAAAAGCTATCAAGAACTTGAATCCAAGAATTTGCTTCAGGGGGTGCTTTAAAGTAATCACAGGCCTATATTTGAGAGTAAAATGCGATGTCGCAAAAGAATTATAAGCCTGAAAATTAAACGGGTTGGGCATTTAGTCTAAATAAATCAAATACTTATACTGGGTATATGCAACTATTTTGGGTATCTGGCTCCACTGGAGCCATTAAGCAGATCAATATCACCAAAGAACGTCTTGTTCGCCTGGGGATCATTATCTGTAGCTCATTTTTATTGCTAGGAATTCTGATTTTTTCTACTGGTATTCATATTGCCTTAGAAGTAAACCCGGATTTTGCCAGAGAAGTGAGTGGGGTTGTTACTGTCAAAGAACGTATGGCTTTGGATCAGCGATACAGCAAGCAGCTCAAGAGTATCCAAGATCAGCTCGCCAAGGCGTCTATGCACTTTAATGAACTCAAGTCCATCAAAGACCGCTACCTTGCAATCTCAACGCCCTATACGGTAAAAAATAAATTTACTGAACCCGCCAATATAGGTGGCCCCCTGAAGCCTTTGAGCTTTAAATATGAGCCCGCCAAATCTCTAGCAGAAAACCTGGAGGAATCTGTCGGCAAAGCGTCGGAGATGACAGCAATATTTAGCAATCTTGAGCCGGAGTGGCAAAAACAATATCAATGGTTGCGAACCCTCCCAATTGGGCCTCCAATTGACGCTAGACTAGGTATGACCAGTAATTTTGGCGTTCGGGTTGATCCGTTTACAAGGCAATTGGCTCAGCACGCTGGAATTGATTTTGTCACCCCTGCTGGCACCCCGATTGTGGCTGCCGGAGATGGGATTGTTGTTAAAGCAGCAGTAGATCCAGCATATGGCAAATTTATTGAAATTTCCCATGGCGAAGGATTTATTTCAAAGTACGCTCACAACAGCAAGCTTTTAGTGCAGCCTGGTCAGAGAATTACCCGTGGACAACTCATTGCTGAATCAGGCTCTACCGGCCGATCCACTGGCCCACATCTGCATTACGAGATTCACCAAAATAATGTTTACTTAAACCCTGCCAAAATTTTAGTTTATGCACCACCCTCTGCCTACTGGTAATTGGCTAGATTAATCTGGAGATTCTCTGGTAAGCGCTGATTCTTCTATCAGCACTCATCGGGATCGAATCTAATGGATTGGGACTACTCAATTTTATAAAATTATTGACTGAGGAGAGGTCGGGTGACTGGGAAATCTTCAGATCTTGTGGATCTGGCTGCGATCTTTCCATCCGCGTGTCGGGAATGCCAGATCTCCTCTCCTCAATCGTACTGCCAGCTCTTTGGGAGGCGGCATTGAGGTAACTAGTTTGAAGGTTCAGCTTATCCACGATTATTAAAAACCCAAAATTTCAACAAGCTTGATCGTAGCAAATACTAAGGTATTTTGCTTAGAAAAATTCAACCCAATCCCATTAATAAAAATAACTCGCAACCAGGGCAGATATTGCCGCCATCTTTTAAATACTCACGATGGACTTTAGGATTGTTTGGTGCTAAACAAAACACCATTTACCTTACTACCAATACCAGCAAGCGTCTTATTATTTTCACGAATGATGTCGCACAAAATCTTCATGTTATTAATATCTGGTCGTAGATTTTTTTCTTTGATCATATTCCAAACATCTTCCTTTTGAATTTTATTTTGTACCTGATTAATCACTAAATCGCACAAATTTACTAAAACATATTTGGCAATTATTGGCTGGGTAACAATCATGACTTCAAAGGCTTTTGATGGTAAAAAAAGGAGTTTGCTAGACTGCTGAGCTTTTACAGATGCTGAGCGAGGCTTTCCATCAAAAACACCAAACTCACCAACATACTGGCCAGGCAGTACCTCCTTGATCGCTACAGAATCAACTGGATTACTACTTTGCAGAATCACTTGTAACCTGCCCTCGAGTAGGATGTATAAGCCATTTGAAGGATCGCCCTGCTTAAATAAAACACTTCCATAACTCAAAGTCAGTGTCTTGGTATAACCCAATATAAACTGCAAATCTGCAGGCCGTAATTTTTTAAAAAAGGGGATTTTTTCAACGAGCTCTAAATCAAGACCGACTTCCATCTACCAGGATCCTTAAATAATTAAAACCCTAAACTCGCTGAGATTGGATTTGGTTATATTTGCGAATAATTCTTGTGAGTCTACGCATATTTTCTAAATCAGGCATCACCCTTCGCTCTTTGATTAAGGCCAAACCTCGATCGGAGTCAATTTTCAGTTTAGGCAAACTGATCACCAAATCGCATAAGGCATCCACTACACTTTTAGCAATTTTAGGGTGCTCATCAAGCGCCTTAACAAAAGCGGTAGTGGGCAGAAACAAGACTTGGCTATCCTTCACAGCAGTAACTGAGGCAGAGCGCGGCTCGCCATCAATTAAGCCAAACTCACCCACATATTGCCCGGGGGAAAGCTCAGTAAGATCTTTTTGCTTCCCACCCATTGCTGTTGGCGGTAAATAGATTTTTAATGCACCAGACATCAAAATATACATTCCATCAGGCTGATCATGCTGATGGAAAAGATTATCTTCTTGTAAAACTGACTTAGTTTCTACAAAAAATAACAAGCTTATCAACTCGGAGTATTCCAAATGCTTAAATAAGGGAACCTTGCCGATGGCAATTGATTCAGGTGTCTCTTGATTGCTCACTATGATTGTTCAGCCTTATTTGCTAAATCTTTCTTTACAGTGCTCAAAATATCAAACAAGCCAACTATCTTCGCTTGTGCACTTAATAAGTTTAACTTGTTTAAAAAAGCGAGTCTACCTTTTGGGCTAGCAACGATCTTAGCTAAATCAGGATCATGGGATTGCCATTCTTGAGCTAATCGCTCTGATAAGCGCATGCCTTGGCTTGGTAAAATACTGGCAAACAAATCCGACTCTATCATCAGAGCACTCATCAAGTGCACGCGCTCATGCTCAACTTTTTTTGAAGAAAACTGCGCACATAAATGAGCATAAAATTTGGGGTCCGTTGCCAAAATAATTGACTCCACCATGGGCATCAAATCACGCATCAACTCTGGCGGACAATCTTGATCAAGTAGAAAATGTCTGATTCTCTCAATAGAGACTTTTTCTAGCTCAAAAGGCAATCGGTTGATAGAGCCATCATGGCCAAAATCATGCCCGATAGCGCAAAAGAGGAGAGTCCATCGCTCGATTGGATCAATCGACCATTGCAAATCCATATTTTCAAGATTGGGGGCAGTAAGATCTTGCATCAACAAGATCGTTAAGCTTAAGCAAACATCTTGAAAGTGTTTACGAGAGTGATACGCTGGCTCTTCGATCATCTCTTGATTCAAATGATCAACCGCTCTAGCCAAGTCTAAACAATATGATTTATAGGGATTGCCGGTATAGTCCCAGGACTGCCAAATGGGGCTATTAATTAAATGCTCTATAAACACCGCAAAAGATTGATCTTGCTTTTCTAATTCCTTAAAGACCATTTCTAATGCCTGCACTTTGGCATCAAGCCCTCCCCCATCTAGCGCGCCAGGAAAAAACAACTCTAAGCCCTTTAGCGGGAAATCAAAGTCCTTATGGGGGGTTAAAGAATGCTTTTGAGGCATAAAAATGGGTTCCAAAATTTGCAGATGTGCAATAAGAGTATGGCTCTGAAGCGTGGTCGCTACATGATTTATATCATGAACTAAGTCATCGAGCTAATTTAAAGGGGTGATAAGATTTGTGATCGTCCCTTTTGGAGCCTTCAGCATGCGAAAACATCTCAACCGCATCCTTATTGGATTAGCTCTCACTCTTTTTTTCGCGACCCAAGTGACTGGCTTATTTCACGTCAAATTCATTGGCCAACTGGATAATCTGATTTATGACGCCCGTCTTAAACTGAGTATGCCAGGCGGCATTGATAATCGTATTGTCATTTTAGATGTCGATGAAAAGAGTCTTGCCAATGCCGATCTGGGTCGCTGGCCGTGGAGTCGAGACAAGATGGCGCAAATTATGGATACCCTATTTGAGCGCTATCAGATTAAGCAGCTTGGCTTTGATGTAATCTGGGCAGAGCCAGACAATAGCTCTGGCTTAGGCACTTTACAAAAATTAGCCAAGACCACCCTAAAAGGCGATGAAGGCTTTTCCGCAGCAATCAATAAGATTGCGCCGCGCCTTGATTACGATAAAGTTTTTGCAAAATCCCTAGAGGATCGACCCGTTGTTTTGGGCTATTACTTCAACTCCAACGAGGATGCCACTCAAATTGGTACTCTTCCTGATCCCCTCTTCTTTAAGGAAGATCTAGCCAACCGCGAGCAAGATTTTGCCTATCGCAAGGGCTATGGTGCTAACTTAGCCAAGATCGTCGCAGCCTCCCCAACTGCAGGGCACTTTAATCCCAGTGTCGATACGGATGGTGTCATTCGACGTGTTCCCCTACTTGCTAAATACCAAGATGATTACTATGAATCTCTTGCGCTAGCGATGTTTCGTTTAAGCAAAGCAATTGATCATCCTGATCACCAACGGAAAGGGCGCATACCCGATCGCTTTCCTGGGGCAGTCCTATTACCTGAAGGTCAAACTGGTAGCAAGGATTTGCTGCCCATTGAAGCGATTCAAATTGGCAACAGCACCATTGCTGTTGGAGCAGGCACCAATACCCTAGTACCTTTTCGAGGGAAAGAGCGTAGTTTTGAATATATTTCTTTGGCTGATGTCTTTACCGGTAGCGTAGCTAAAGAAAAGCTCGCCGGAAAAATAATCTTGGTTGGCACTACTGCCCCTGGCTTGGCCGACCTGCGAGCTACCCCTGTTGGCGGTTTATATCCTGGGGTTGAAGTACATGCCAACCTCCTAGCGGGAATGCTAGATGCCGATCAAGGTGGCATTAAATCCATACCGCCTTTTTTAATTGCTGCCGAACTGATTTTAATTGCTGTAGTAGGTATCGCATTGTCATTCTTATTGGCAACCCAATCTGCGGCAATGAGTCTGGGTATCTTTGTGTTTGCTATCGTCTTGAGTCTGGGAAGTAATTTCTACTTCTGGGATCTTGGCTTTGCAATGCCGCTAGCCTCTCTCCTATTCCTGATTTCCTTAATCTACATTGCCAATATTGGTTATGGCTATTTTGTTGAGTCCCGCCACAAGCGTCAATTAGCGGATCTGTTTGGCCAGTATGTGCCGCCAGAGCTTGTTGATAAGATGGCAGAAAATCCCCTGCAATACAGTATGGCAGCCCGCAAGACTCGGCTTACCGTCCTATTTGCCGACATTGTAGGTTTTACTTCTATTTCTGAAAAACTCAGTCCGCAAGAGCTCACTGCATTTGTTAATGAATATCTCACTGAAATGAGTGCAGTGATACGTCAACATGGAGGTACTTTAGATAAGTACATCGGTGATGCCATCATGGCTTTTTGGGGAGCGCCGGTGGATGATCTGGCACACGCCACATCTGGAGTCAGTTCAGCCTTGGCTATGCAAGCAAAATTGGCAGAGCTTAAAAAATCCTATGAAGCACGGGGTTGGCCGAACATTGCTGTGGGACTTGGCGTAAGCACTGGGGATATGACTGTTGGTGATATGGGATCGAAGATCCGCAAAGCCTATACCGTCATGGGTGACGCTGTCAATTTAGGCTCAAGACTAGAAGGCATCACACGCCAATATGGGGTGGGTATTCTGGTTGCTGAAGAAACTAAAAAAGAATCTGTCGGCGTTCTCTATCGCGACATAGATATGGTGCGCGTCAAAGGCAAAGATAATCCCATTACTATTTTTGAGCCTGTTGGCACAGAAAGCAGTATCGATCCACAAAAGCGTCAGCAGGTAGAGCAATGGAATGTCATGATCAAGCATTACCGCGCCCAAGAGTGGGATCCAGCGGAGGCTATCCTAAAAAATCTGATGGCAGCAGATCCAGGGCATAAACTCTACCAAGTATATGTAGAGCGTATTACACTCTTTAGAGAAAATCCTCCTCCTAGCGATTGGGATGGAGTCACTAAATTTGACACTAAATAAGAGCCTACTAATGAAAAATATCATCACTAAAGAACTGGTGTGCCTAATGGGCTTTTTGCTCTTAGGTCTGGGTATGAGTGCTAGCCTGATGGCCCAAGAGGCTGGCAAAATTATGCGGGTTACCGGCAAGGCAACGGTGAGTTCAGCCAGCAATCAAACTAAGGAGGCCGCTAAAGATGATGTGATCAATGCTGGCGATACCATCACCAGCAGCAAAGAATCTCAAGTCCTCATTCGCATGAAAGATAACTCAAGTCTTTTAGTGCGTGCTGATAGCAAAATCAAAATTGCCGCATTTCAATTTGAAAATAAACCTACGGATAATACTAAGACTACCGTGCTTGCCGGAACACTGCGCGCAGTTTCAGGATCGATTGGAAAAGGTCAACCTGATAATGTGAAATACGAAGCGGGCACTGCCACCATTGGTATTCGCGGTACTGATATTGAGGTTGCCATTGTTGAAGAAGGTGCCAAAGATCGTGCTGGTATTTATAACTATGTCTACGATGGTGAAACCGTGATGGCACTGAACACCGGGGAAAAGGCGAATGTCGAGAAAGAATTGACCGGCTTTACCCCAGCCAAACTCCTGCCTGGCGAACCTCGCTTACAGATTTTGCGGGATCGCCCTGCCTTCTTACAAATTGGTGGCTTTGATGCACTGATTAACCAGCTCACGGCGCCTCGCATTCCGATGATGCGCTAAAACGCCTTCCAATCATGATGAAACTTTGCCGTGATGCCATTAGGCTCACGGCTTTTTCTTTAACTAGCATCGCTGCATGCCTAGTGATGTCGGGTTGTGCAGGACTGGGCTCGCCAAGCACTCAACCTATTTTGCCTGATGGCAGGCTCTTGACCCAAGCCGGGTTTATCGATATGAGCACTCAGGATGCGTTGATTCGTAGTTATCTCAAAAGCCCCCACAATGCTGCTAAAGAAAATATAGAGCTCACTATTTATATTGAAGGTGATGGCGCCGCTTGGACTATGCGTCAATTTGCGCCGTCCAATCCCACTCCTCGCCATGCGCTTGGTGCCCAACTAGCGTCCCAAGATTCCTCCTCTATAGTGGCCTACCTTGGGCGCCCCTGTCAGTTCCTAGGCCCTACAACACTTGAGCGCTGCGATGCTAGCTTATGGACTGAGGGGCGGTTTAGCCCTGCAGCGATTTCCCTGGGAAATCAGGCGATCGATGCCCTCTTACAAAGACTTAGCCCACACCCAATCCATAAACAGCAGCAGATTCGCCTTGTAGGCTATTCTGGGGGCGGAGCTTACGCCGCCCTCCTAGCAAGTAAACGCACAGATGTGAGTTGCCTTATTACTATCGCCGCCCCTTTGGATATTGAAGTTTGGTCCCGCTTACAGCAAATCGCACCTTTAGGCGCCTCACTCAACCCTGCAAGCCCATCGCAAAGACTGCCAAAAATAGATCAGACCCATTGGTTTGGAGGCAAAGATCACATCGTGCCACCCCAATCGATCGGTGTTTTTTTGACCAACAACGCCTCGCCCAATACCGAAGTCCACGTTTTACCCAAGGCCAATCATCTTGAACCCTGGAGCAGCCAATGGGCCCAATTACTGCAACAGAGCTGCGGTAAGTAAGCTCGCCTTACAACAGCACTCAAAAATCCCTTGGCATAGGGTTGTTTTATCTATATTGTGCTCTTTAAGCCATTGATTTTTAATGTAATTTATTATAATAATTAAAGATAGTTTATGAAACAGTCGTTCAAAACCCGCATTAAGCCCACATTAAATCCGCTCCTCTATGGCGCCGTATTAGGGCTTGCTAGTTTGAATGCACACGCGCAGTCTTCCAATACCAATCAAGGCTCCTTGACCCCAGCGCGTGCTGCTTCTATCGCAACATCGACTGCCATTACGAATACGATTGTGAATAATCCCTTTGGTGGATTTGGTGTGTATCGCTATCGCTTTGGGGCTAGCGGACAAAACGGTAACGCCACCGGTCTTGCACTCGCACCTAATCAAAACTCCGATGCCAATACCTTTAGTGGGGGCTTAGCGGGCTCTGCTGATTTTTCCAATTGGAGCGTATGGGCCACCCCTGTTGTTAGTCAATTCAAAAATAATGTCGCTCCAAATACTTCCAATGGCACCGTCGTTTTGGGCTTGATGGGCTTGGAGTACAACTTTGATGATCGCCTTATTAGCGGCATCTCCTTAGCAGCCGACAGCACGAACTCCAACACGACGTACAACGGTGGTACCTACAAAAGTTCTGGTCTTACCGTATCGCCTTACTTAGCCTACCAAGTAAGCGATGCTTGGTTAGCGGACTTGAGTGCAGGTTATGGTGGCTCTAACCCGACCACCACTGTTGGCACTTCAACTGGCACAACCAATTACACCCGTTTTTTTGCCGCTGCGGGCTTGAGCAATCGCATTGAAATGAATAAATTCACGATCACGCCGCGAGCAAGTTACACGATGTACAAAGACTCCTTAGATGGCTACACCAGCAGTACAGGCACCTTCAATTCTGCATTAACGACTTACCTGTATCAAACCAAAGTGGGCGCGCAGGTAAGCTATGACGCCAAGATCGCTTCCCCTTTTATTGCAGCTCACCAAATCCTAAATACCTGGTCAGCTAGTCAAGCGGGAACCCCCTCATCCGTTTACTCATCAACTTATCAATTGATTGCGGGCGTCAACGCCTCTAAGGGAATTTTTTATGGCACCGTGGCCTACCAGATGGAGCGTAGCACCTCTCAGTTTCGTCTCTACGGTGGCTTACGCTTCTAAGTTAACAGGGCTTAGGCCTGCTTAGTTTAAGTCTTGCGTTTTTCATCAATCGCTTTGATGCGATCCATCAGCTCAGGATGTTCATTTGCAATTGCATGAAAATCGCGCAACTCTAGAACCAAAAACCGCGTAGTCCTGACAGTTCTAATGGTGGCATTGCGCCGCTTGTTATCTAATAATCCTGCCTCACCAAAAATTTCACCTGTCCTTAGACGAATGGGACGGGGTGGCCTAGGCTTTATCTCGACCTCCACTTCACCATCCACAATAAAAAACATTGAGTCAGCTTCTGCGTTCTTTTTCACCACAGCTGAGCGTGCTGGGATAATTTGTGTTTTGAGGCAATTGGCAATATCGGCAATACATCCGGACTCTAAACCAGAAAAAAGCTCTAGATTAGAAATAATTTGCCAAGCGCGCAATTGTTCGCGCCGCTTAATCTCTTCAGCAAAACCATTAGACAAAATACCGGCTGGCATCGCCAACATCGCAATCCCTACCAACATGGCGCAGGCGCCGATCACTCGACCGATCCAAGTCACTGGAGCCATATCCCCATAACCCGTGGTCGTCATTGTCACAATCCCCCACCACATCGAATTGGCGACGCTTTTAAACATCTCGGGCTGCGCTGCATTTTCTATTAAGTACAGCGCGGTCGATAAGACAATCACTAAAATGCCGAGGGTTAAGACCAAGGCAGATAGAGTTTGGCTCTCATTTTTAATGACTGTACCCACTAAATCTAGACCAGGAATCAGACGACTAAATTTAAATAGCGCCAAGACCATGACAAAACTGGGCCACGTTGAATAATCGCCGCTGACTAAAGCATAGGTCAAAGATGCAATCACCAATAAATCAACAGCGCCCATAAAAGAAAAAATGTAACCAAAGCGATAATGATTTGAAGCAATATCCGCCTCAAGCTCCCCCGCTTCATCTTCTTGAATGTCTGGATGCGCTTCGGTAGCGGTCCAAATGCGCACTACATATTCAAAAACAAAAAAGATTAGAAAAAGAATTAAGCCAAAATGGGCTAGCGGCGATGGTATATCGGTAGAACCCGGTGCGGGTAGACCCCAGTCCACAATGCGCATGAGCACCAAGAGCACTATGGCAGTACACATAAACCATACTATCGCCCCCCTTGCAAGAATCACCTGTTTTGATATTTGGCGATCATGAGAGAGCACTGGTGATAAGCGGGCTAGTTGCCGATGCAAGCAGTAATACAGGGCTTGTTTTATTGAGAGGGTCAGTAAACCGCTAGATTGGGTCATGGTTTTGCCTAGAGAGTTTTGCTAAAAATATTATTATCCATACTTTAGGACTGGTTTTTGAGTTCTAGCAATTCTGCATTGGTATAGCGTAAGCGCTGAGCCAGAGCCAAGGCGATCGCCTTGGTAATGAGCGCCTGCATCGCCTGGTCTTTTGCATCTACAGGCTTAAATTGTTCACGCGCAATACTCCAGACCTGTACCTCGTCAACCGCATAGACATCAGCCGAGTAAATCGAGCCATCCATAAACGACATTTCCCCAAAAAACTGCCCCCGACCCATCGTTGCCAAATGCAGTGTTTTACTTGCCTCTAAAGCCAGACTCACCTTTACCTGACCTCTAGCAATGAGCATCAATTCATGACCAAACTCACCTGCCTTAAAGATTTGCTCTCCTGCTACGAAAGTACGCATCGTGGCACATTGCTCAAGGCGAGCTAGTTGGTCAACACTAAAGCCTTGAAAAATATCAAACTGAGCTAGCGCTAAGGCATTTTGTGCATTACCTTGCAAGCCAGCAGCCTCAATTGTTTGATTTTCCATCCACTCAAGTGCATCGAGCATGTCCCCAAAGACTTTCGTATTGGGTTTTGAGAGTATGCCAATATGGTCAAGGTAAGAATGCAGATCTCTGCCGCTCGGTAAATGTTCTGGCAAGCGACTTATGAGTAAAGTAGCTTGATGTTCTTGCAAGATGTGCAAAATGCGTTCAATCATGTGACAGGCAGTCACATCTAAGGATTGCACCTTATTAAAGTCTAACAAGACATAACGCGCTTTACTCAGTTCAGGCTCTAATGCGCTATACAGTTGATCAGTAGTCCCAAAGAATAAGCTGCCTTGCAATTCATAAATCACATTGCGCTCACCTGCCTGCTCTAAAACAGCCCATTCCTCAGGATTTCGAAAGCGCTTAGAAAATACTTTATTGCCATAGGCTTTTTTGCGAATGGTCGTGGTATGAATTTGCTCGCGAATAAACATCAAGATCGCTAGCAATACTCCTAATCCTGAGGCGGCAATCAAACTCACGGTATTGGCCACAATCACGACCGCCAAAATTACCAAGAAATCTAATACTGTGCCCTTCCAAACAGCTAACTCAAGCGATTTCCAATCCATCATCTTAAAACCAATGACGACCAATAAGGCTGCCAATGAGGGAATCGGAATCCAGGCAATCAGCGGGGTAAGGAGCACGATCGCCAATAAGGACCACAAACCCTGAAACACGCCAGAGTAATGGGTAGTGCCGCCACTGGCTCGGTTCACCAAGGTTGCGCCCATCGTGCCAGCACCTGGCGCGCCACCCAATAAGGTCGCAATGAGGTTACCAAAACCTTGCCCGAGTAGTTCACGATTGGAGTTGTGTCGCGAGCCTGTTAAAGCATCTAATACAACACAGGTTTTAAGCGTATCAATTGACAGGAGTACCGAGAGAGTGAGCGCTGGGATGAGTACCGCACTCCAAGGGGGTAATTGCAATTGATGCAAACTTTGCCAAGGGTGCAGTAAATTTTCCACAAGACCATCAATATTGGCAACAATCGGGCCAATCACTAGGTTATTGCCTTGTAAGGATTTCAGCTCTGGCCAAGCGGTCAACGCCAGCGTCCAATAAGCCAACACTCCTGCGAGTAATCCTAAAATAACAGCAGGCACCTTTTTGGAAATTTTAGGTCCAAAAATCATCACTAGCGCAGTAGCGATGCCAATGATTAAACCGGGGATTTGCCACTGCTCTGGATGGAGCGCGCCCTCCCAAATTTTCATCCCCTTTGGCAGCGATAACCACTTGGGCAATTGACTCAAAATGATAATGAGTCCTACGCCACTCAGATAGCCACTGACTACCGTAAAAGGCATATAGCGAATTAAGCGCCCTATCTGCATCACTCCAAAGAGCACCTGAATCAGACTACTTACAATCGCAACTAAAAAAAGCGTGAGCAATACTGTATTTAATGCCTGTCCTTGCTGCACCAGTTGAATTGTCAGCGCAGACAGGACTGCAGCAGCCGGGGCGCAAGGCGCTGAAATCAAGCGCTGGGTACCGCCAAGCAGAGCAGCAATCAGACCTAAAGCCATCACGCCAAGCATGCCCGCCAGCGCACCTTTGGCACCATACTCAGCTCCCAATGGGGAGAAAATCGTGACGCCAAAAGCAATGGCAGATGGCAAGGCCACCAACATGGCCGCAAAGCCGCCCCACAAATCCCCAGAAAGGTGTGCTTTACTCAAAACCGTCTCCTGTAAAAATCAATCTAGCTATTGATCATGAAGCATACTACTAGTGAGCCAAAGGATTTGGTCTAGCTATTTTTATCCATGAAATATTGAATCTGGACCTGCGTTAATCGCATTTGCTCTAATTCGGCAATATACGTTTGTGCGCCGGCAATGCGTTTCACGCTAGCAGGGGTTAATTGCCCAACGGGAACTAGTTGCAGATCCCACAATTCTTTCAGATGATTTTGAAAACGCAAGAGGGGTATTTGCAACTCTACTGCGCGTAGCACCAACTGCTCACATAAATTTTCAGGGGTCTCTAATCGATAGTCTTGCAAATGGATTTTTTCACTGGGGATAAACTTTTGATGCTGCTCAACATGATGATCAACATACAACCTTCTACCAAAGTCAAACAAGTGATCGGCAAGCGCGCGCGATACCCAGTACGCCTTATTCTCATCGAGCTTTTGCCTTAAGACATGATACAATTTTTGCTGGTACTGCTCTTTAAATTTTTGGGTTTTAAATTGGTAGAAGGGGTGTTTTTTCATGTAGCCAGCCACCAACCCCCCTAGGATTATGATGGCACCTACCAATAAGCCTTCACCCATGATCTAATCTCTACGACTAAAGTAGCAAAATTGCTGACTTAACCTACCGCTTAACATACCACTTAGCCTAGCGGTTTAAGCCCGCTAATACATTTAGACCAATGTAATCTAAGTGTTAGCAAATCGCAATAGATCATATCGATCAGGTAAGGAAATCATCATGCCCCAAATGAGGGAATGATCAATACCAAGTTCCGCTCAAAGATCAGGCCAGCATATCAAGCAGTACGGGATTGAGCACTTTGCCATCAAACTGAGCTGCTTTACGCTGCGTAAAGAGAAGACGATCGGCCTCATCCACGCTAGCACTGTCTTTATCCCAATCAAGCTCGACTAGCACACTATTGGGCTCATACGCATAGACGCCTGCTTGTAAGGATAGCAAGGTGAGCTCAGCATCTGCGTAGTGGCGAGCATACTGGGGATAAAAAAAGGTATTGGCCTTTTGGGGATAATTTTGCAGCGCCCAGCTACGGCGCGCTAAGCCAAAGGCCGCTAAAGCGCCTGCCCATTTGCCATCGTTAAATCCTAAAAAGTGCTTTTGTTTGCCTAAGGCTTCTAAAGCTAATGCTAACCAGCGCCGCCCTGCAAAAGCATCTTGCGCAACGTAGCCAAACCAGGTGCTTTGTGAAGCGAGAAAAGCAGCGTTCACTACTTGGACAAAGCCGACTCTTTGCGCATCTAGAATTGCCCAAATTAAACCCGGGCTATTCGCGCGCTCACTCATCACATTGGCCGCTTGATTGGACAGCTCAGCATTGGTAAAGGGCATTACCATCAAGCTGCCATCGACGACCACAGAGCTTGGTGTCATTTCTTGTAATTCGGCATAGGTGCAATATTGAATGTGCATGGGTTTATTTCACCACAGACAAGAAATTATTTTTAAAAGTAGCTCGCATCATGAAGACTATTATCAGGGGAATTGCGAAAAAAAAGCCAGCTATAGAAGCTCCCTATCCCCGACTGCCCACAGTATGGCGCTCACAAAATAACTCGCCTGTCTTGATCACCTGCACTTGCGTTCCCATAGACGCTGCTTCATAGGCAGTCAAACCAAAACTATAGGGAAAGGTATCGAGCATCACGCAATGTTCATTAACAGCAGCTAAGGCCTCTTGGTGGGAGGTGGGACAAACAAAACGCACAGCCTGTCCTAGCTTTCCAAGTCTACCAACAATACGCTCTTGCACTTGGGGATAGCGGTACTGGCGATGAATAAACACGGGGGCAATGCGCTTTTGTACTAGGTAGGCTAAAAATGCGTTTGACACTTTGGCTGGATTACTAAAGACGCATGGGGTGGCATTTTTACTGCGCGCCGGTTTTGGTAAGTAACTAGGTGGTGTATAGGTGCAATAGCCACCATCAATATTGATCAAGGGCTCGGTATATAAACGCTGCAAACGCACAGGCGACTGATGGGCATCGCCAATCCAACCATCAAAGCAATCAAGTCCAGTAGTCATGCTTTGACCGCCTACCCATTTGTATTGCACGCGAGCTGGTCTTAGCGATAAAGCTTGTAGACCTACTGGATCCATCCAGCCGCCCAAGTCATAGAGCACATCGATATCACTGTCATAAATGGTTTTAGCCAGAGCACTCGCCTCTTGATGCTGCACACCCACCCACTCGCTTGATACCGCTTTAAATTGCTCGGTTGCCCAATCGGCTTGATGACCGCGATTAAACACCACAATATCACTGCCCTTAGCGACTTTGCGCCAACCGGCCATCGTTAAAAAATACACGGGTGATACGCCAAATTGATTGGATAACAATCCAACCCGAGGACGCTTGCGAGTAATCGTGCGCTCGCTAGGGGCGCGCATCACAAAGCCAAGCAGTTGCAAATGATCTTTTGCAAACGCCATCACATCATGAGTCAAATGCTGCGCGCTGTCACTTTCAGGTCGATCATATAAGCGGCTCATGAGATTGGTGAGCTGCGCGTCCATGGCGTATTCGGGATTTGCTAGGAGTGGTGTTACTAAATGATTGGCAGCCCTTGGATTGCCAAAAATATTGAGCTCTAAATTGGCAGCGCCCAATAACGCACTCGGATTGATCTTATCTAGCGCCAACACACCTTGATAGCTTGCCATCGCAGAAAGGGCATCGCCCATTTGGGCGTGCGACTTGGCAATGAGAATTTTGCTTTGCCACAAACTGGAAGACAGAGCTAAGGCTTGATTGCATACGGCAATGGCATGCTCATACTGACCATCACCCACTAAAGATAATCCCAGGTTATGCCATAAATCCGCGCGCTTAGGCGCAATCGCTAAGGCTTGTCGATAGAGCGCGCTAGCATCCGCCCAAGCGCTGCGCTCACGCGCTGCTTGGGCAAGTTGGTTAAGCTCTTGCACACGGGGATCATCAAAACTATCTTGCGAGGGTAGAGTCATCTATTGGGTATTGGGTATTGGGTATTGGGTAATGTCAAAAATTGAGGAGTGCGCAAGCGTGCTACTTATTAAAAGGGTATCGGTATCACCCATTCTACCAATCAAGAAAATGCTTACGAGGGCTGGGCACCCTGCTAGGTAGTGGCGCGCAATTTCCCTGTAAATACCTCTCCTGGCAAGAGGACCTGAGCCGTGCTGGCAATCACTGGCTCAATACACACAAAGTGCCGCCAATCGCCTAGAGCTAAATCGGCAAAATCGCGCTCACCTTGAGCCCCAGGATTCCAGACCATCCACTGGGAAAAGCCTTCGCACTCTAGTATTACACTACGCTGCGAAGTCACTAGCTCGATGGATGGCGCGGCTAAATACAGTCTCTCAAGCATAGCGTTCGTGAAGGTAAGTTGGGCCGCTTCATCGACCTTGAGCTCTGGTGCATAGCGATCTTCACAAGGGGTGTTTTGCAAACCGATGATCTGCGTTCTCAAGAGATCATCAACAGACCAATAGGGATGAAAGCCACCGGTCCAAGTAAAACTATCCTGACCACGATTGCCGATTTGCAAATGCATACTCATTTCTGAGGCGGTTAAATTTACCCACAGATCAAGGCTGGCGTGATGAGGCCAGTCGGATAAAAGATGCGGTGTGATTTCTAGGTGGTAATGACTTTGAGAAAGGATTTCACTTTGCACCTCATCCACACACTGCCATGATGCGTTTCGCGCAAAACCATGCTTGGGTAAAATGCCGCGATCAGCAAATTGCGGGAACAAGATGGGCACACCACCGCGCCGCGGCAGACCCTCAAGCATCAAGGGACTCAGATAGAGTAAAGGCCTATCTGAGCTAGGCCGCTGGGCAAATAATACTTGCGCACCTAAAGACTGCTGTACTAGCTTCATCGCTCAATCCTTAGATGTGTTGCTAGCTGTTCGGCTTAAACTTTAGGCCCTGCCATACTTGTCTTCAAAGCGCACAATGTCGTCCTCACCCAGGTAAGAACCAGACTGCACTTCAATGAGCTCTAAATTGACTTTGCCAAGGTTTTCCAAAGAATGAATATCACCAATCGGAATGTAGACCGATTGATTTTCAGTAATCATTTGCTCCACATCGCCAACGCGCACCTTTGCAGTGCCACTAACCACAATCCAATGCTCAGCGCGGTGATGGTGCATCTGCACAGAAAGTTTAGCACCAGGTTTAACCGTAATGCGTTTGACTTGATAGCGCCGTCCGATATCAATTGAATCGTACGAGCCCCACGGACGAAATACTTCACGATGCAAATCGGCTTCACTACGCTGTTCTTTTTTTAATCGATCGACAATTTTTTTCACATCTTGTGAGGCATTTTTATGCGCTACCAATACGGCATCTGAAGTCTCGACCACAATTAAATCTTCGACTCCTAAGAGGGTGACTAAACGGTGGTCGGCATGTACATACGAATTTTTTGCATTCTCTAGAATCACATCGCCGCGCGTCGCATTGCCAGCATGATCTTGATCTTGCACCTGCCACACGGATGACCAGGCGCCCACATCATTCCAGCCTGCATCAAGCGGCACTACCACCGCCTTTTGGGTTTTTTCCATAACTGCGTAGTCGATTGACTGCGAAGGGCATTTTGCAAAAGCGTCTTTATCTAAGCGGGTAAAGTCCAGATCGACTTTGCTCGCCTGCCAAGCTGTCTTGCAAGCATCAAGCATGACGGGATCATATTGCGTAAGCTCATCCAAAAGACTAGAAGCTTTAAATAAAAACATCCCACTATTCCAAGCATAGTTGCCACTATCGACATATTGCTG
>Ga0114981_10000443_pt1 | contig 26955 bp, 29 predicted proteins | sample S_140806_MF_Meta_FD_87028 | JGI IMG/M metagenome (GOLD analysis project Ga0114981, IMG submission 87028) | Freshwater microbial communities from Lake Simoncouche, Canada to study carbon cycling - S_140806_MF_MetaG | ecosystem: Environmental > Aquatic > Freshwater > Lake | place: Lake...
AAAATTGAGACCGTCTGATTGAGGAGACCGCTGTGGATTTGAGTTATTCCGCCGAAGAATCGAGCTTCCGGGGCGAAGTACGTGAATGGTTAAGTGCCAACCTGCCAGCCGATATTCGCGACAAGGTCGTCAACTACCACGGGCTTTCAAAAGACGAGTACTTGCGTTGGCACCGGATCCTTGCGGCCAAAGGCTGGTCTGTGCCGCACTGGCCCGTTGAGTGGGGCGGTACTGGTTGGGATATCACCCAACGTTATATTTTCGATGAAGAATTTGGTCTGGCGGGTGCTCCTGGGCTACCGCCGTTTGGACCTGTCATGTGTGCCTCAGTGTTGCTTCGATTTGGTACCGCCGAGCAAAAAGAACGTTTCTTGCCGCGAATTCGAACGGGTGATGATTTTTGGGTGCAGGGCTATTCGGAGCCAGGGGCTGGCTCGGATTTGGCTGCCCTCAAATGTCGGGCTGATCGCAAAGGGGACTTCTACCATGTCACCGGCCAGAAGATCTGGACGACGTTGGGGCATTACGGCGACTGGATTTTTTGTCTGGTCCGTACCGACTCAAACGTAGAGCGTCGCCAGGAAGGCATCAGCTTCCTGCTCATCGACATGAATACCCCAGGGATAACGGTGCGTCCGCTGATTCTGATGGACGGTGGTCACGAGGTGAATGAAATCTTTTTCGATGATGTTGTCGTCCCAGTGCAGAACTTGATCTTTGAAGAACACAAGGGCTGGACCGTTGCAAAATATTTGCTAGGTCATGAGCGCATGGGCACGGGCAATGTGAGTGCGTCTCGTCGTGAGATCGGCACGCTGCGTGCGCTCGCAACGCGTGAGATCAAAAACGGTCGGCCCCTGCTTGAAGACCCGCGTTTTAGAGACCGCTTGTCTCGGGTCGAAATTGAACTTGAGGCCCTTGAAATCACTTCGATGCGGTTTCTTGACCAGATGCGCCGAACGGGTCAGCCACCCGGTGCTGATGTCTCGCTTTTGAAAATTCGCGGCACCGAAATTCAGCAGGGCATTACTGAATTGATGATGCAGGCAGTGGGTCCTCGGGCGCAGCCGTTCAAGGCCGTCGATCATGGCTCGATTGATCATTTCATGTCGCGTCTCGCACCACGTTATTGCAACGTGCGTAAAGCCAGTATCTACGCCGGCTCGAACGAGATTCAGCGCAACATCATCGCCAAAATGAGTCTCGGACTCTGAGAACACCATCATGAACTTTGAATACAGCGAAGAGCAGCAGCAGTTTGCAGACTCGGTCCAGAAATTTTTGGCCGGTCATTATGGTTTTGAGCAACGTAAGGAAATTTTGAACTCGCCGGCTGGCCTCAGCGAGAGCCTCTGGCATTCACTGGCCGAGATGGGGCTGACCTCAATCAGCGTGCCTGAGTCGGAGGGTGGTTTTGGCGGTGGCGCGCTTGACCTGATCGCGCCCATGGAGGCCTGTGGTGAAGCGCTGGTCGTCGAGCCTTTAATTGACAATATTGGCTTGGCGGGGCGATTGATCGCAAAGCTGGGCTCACCAGCGCAATGTTCGGCCTTGCTGCCGGGCCTGATGGATGGGTCCCACCGGTACGCATTTGCCAGCTTCGAACCGGGGCGGCGTTACGAGATCGCCCCCACATTGACGACCGCAAGCCCGCAAGGCGATGGCTGGATCTTGAGCGGCACAAAGTGCATCGTGATGGGCGCGCCATCGGCGCATCGCCTGGTTGTGTCTGCTGTGACCGACTCTGGACCTACTCTTTTCCTGGTCGATCCCCAAGCGGCCGGAGTTGCGTTGAATTCAAGCCGTACGGTCGATGGTCAGCGTTCGGCCGATGTCGTGTTCACGGATGTTGCACTGGCGGGCGATGCGCTCCTGGGTAAGCCTGGAGAAGCATTGCCCTGGATCGAAGAAGCGATGGATTTTTCGACCGCTTTACTCTGTGCAGATGCCGTGGGCGCGATGAAATATGCCAACGAGGCAACCTTGGAGTACCTCAAGACTCGTAAGCAGTTTGGTGTGCCAATTGCATCCTTTCAGGTGTTACAACACCGGATGGTCGAGATGATGATTGCCTGCGAGCAGGCGCGATCCATGTCTATTTTGGCCGCGTCTAAAGTCGATTCTGGCGCCGAACCCAATGAACGCAAGCGAGCGATCTCGATGGCTTTCGTCAAAGTCGCCGACTCAGCCCGCCAGATCAGTCAGGAGTCAGTCCAGCTTCATGGCGGGATGGGAATGACGGAAGAATTGAAGATTTCTCATACTTTCAGGCGGTTGACGATGATCAGTCAGCGCTTGGGCGACGCGGACCATCATCTCGAACGGTACGCCTCGCTCGGTTAAATCAGGTGATGAACATCAGAACGACGGCCACCGCCATCAGCACGGTGGCCAGCCACCCGAACACTCGGTGCGGCATGGTGATGGTGTGGCGTCCCATCAGGCGATCCGACTGACCGATCAGGAGCATGGCGACCATGATTGGCACGGCAATCACGCCGTTAATGATCGCGGACCAAACCAACATCTTGATTGGATCGATTTCATAGAACCCAAGAACCGAGCCAACACCCGTGGCGGCAATGATGATGAGGTAGAAGCCTCGAGCTTCATTGAATTTGTGTGAGAGGCCCGTGTTCCAATCAAACACCTCGCTGACGGCGTAAGCGGCCGAACCCGCCAACACCGGCACGGCCAAGAGGCCCGTGCCGATGATGCCGAGTCCAAAAACGACAAATGCCAGATCCCCCGCAACCGGTCGCAGGGCCAGCGCGGCCTGCGCCGAAGTCGTGATTTCAGTGATGCCTTGCAGGTTCAACGTGACGGCTGTCGCGATCACAATGCAAAGCGCAATCAGGTTGGAGAACACCATGCCGACAGTAGTGTCGAGCCTGATTCGCCCGAGGTGCTTGGCAGCGTATCGGGGGTCTGCGTGGCGTTTCGCAGCATTCGGCCGGCGCTGGTCATCCTCGGCTTCTTGCGATGCCTGCCAGAAAAACAAATAGGGGCTAATCGTCGTGCCCATCACCGCAACGACCATGGCGGCGTAGTCACTCAGACGTGTGTCGGGTTGCAGAAAGGCCCATGGCTGAAGCGACTCGATCGTGACCTGCCACCATGGGACCTTGACCGTCAAAATGACCGCCACATACGCGAACAAGGCGAGAGTTAGCCACTTGAGAATCCGCACCGAGCGCTCGTAGGAAAAGAAAACCGGGGCGACGACGCAGATGGTGCCAAATCCGAAGATGGAAACGGCGGCTGGGATCGGTGAAAATAGCCTCACGGCTTCGCCCATCGCGGCGATGTCAGCTGCAATATTGATTGTATTGGCGGCGACGAAAAGGCTCACAAGACTGATCGTGAACCAGCGGGGAAACAATGTCTTGATGTTTGCCCCGAGGCCGCGTCCGGTTACCCATCCGATACGGGCGGACAGCATTTGAATGCTGATCATGAGAGGGGTCGCTAAGACGAGCGTCCAGATCAACCCAAATCTAAACTGTGCCCCCGCTTGCGAATAGGTCGCGATTCCGCTGGGGTCATCATCTGCGGCGCCGGTAATCAGGCCTGGCCCAAGTCCGCGAAAAAGTTCGCGAAAGAACTGCCTGGCGGCGTTAACCCGCATTAAATCATGTCGCCCCCACCACCACCACGGTCCATGGTCATCCGACCTTCCTCTGTGAGTTGTCGTGCAGTGCGGAGCATTTCCTTCTGGGTCTCTTCGACTTCGGTGATCTTGACGGGGCCACGGTTATCGAGCGACTCTTTGACCGTCTCAGCCGCACGTTTCGCCATATTTTTGAAGAGTTTGTCCCTTAGCCGCGCGCTTGAACCCTTCAGTGCGGTGACCAACATGTCCTGCGGCACCTCCAGCATAAGGGCCTGCAGCGATCGATCCTCGAGTTGGACCAGATCCTCGAAAGTGAACATCTGTTCCATGATCCGCGCGGCCAGATCAGCGTCATAGGCGCGAATCGTCGACAGCGCTTCCTGATCCAGTCCTCCGGACAGCATATTCAGAATTTCTGCGGTCGGCACGACCCCACCAACGCTCGCTCGCTGGCCGTCGCCACCCGGCGGCATCATATTGGCCATGGTCTCGTTCAGCTCTTTCAGGGCAGCGGGCTGAACCTTTTCGAGGAGCGCGACTCGCAGCAAAATTTCATTGCGGAGTTCGTCCGGGAAAAATTTCGACAAGGTCGATGATTGCGCGGGCTCAAGGAACACAAAAATCGTCGCCAGAATCTGCGGGTGCTCGTTCTTGATCGCTTCATAAAGGACATCGGGTTCGAGGCGCTTCAGCGTTTCCACGCCCGACATGTCCATCGCGGCCTCGAGACGGCCAAGCAGATCACTTGCGCCGTCCGCGCCCAATGCCTTGTTAAGCATCGACGCCATAAAATTGTCGGTATCAAAAGCGACCGACGCATTATTGCTGGTGGTTTCTTTGAACTCCCGAAGCACCGCGACGATGATGTCTCGCGATAATGAGCGCACCACCGCCATGCGCGAGGAAAGCTTTTGAACCTCAAACGGCGAAAGCAGTCGTAGGACCTCAGAACCGAGTTCAGCGCCAACCGTCAGCAGAACGACGGCGCATTTCGATGGGCCATCGAGCTGAGAAACATCGGTTATCTGGCCGCTGGCACCTTTGACCCCCTCTTTGAGGGCCTCGGCCAGCGACATTGGTTTTTTTGGGGCTGGGGCTTCGTCATCGGGCGGCATCGCAAGTCCTCTTTGGGGGTTGATGTCCAGAGTGGTGGACTAAAGCGCTGCGCAAAGCGAATGCCGCTCAAGGCTATTCTAAACGTTATCGGAAGTATGGCCGGTTCAACGGACGATCGGGGGGAAATCCTCAAAAAAAAACGAACAAATTGGTTCGGCGGCGCCAACAAGACGCCGCCTGGTCGTTTAACCCTGGTCGTTTAACCCTGGTCGGACTTCGGTCGGGGGCTAGCGGATCGCGATCGGGTTGATCATTGACTGTACCGAACCCTCGTATTTGTTCTGCCCCAGGACAAACATGAATTCGTAAGCTTTGTCCTTGGCCAATTCAAGTGTGTTGATGTTTTCGAGAATGTAGGTTCCGCTCATCGGTAACAAGATCTGGTGGACTTCAAAAACCCCCGCGCCCGGTTCGAAGGGAATTGCTTCGACCGCCCATGTGTCAGCACCGACTGCAACGACGCCTTTGGAGACCAGATATCTGGCCCCGTCCCGGCCCAGGCCCGGCTCAACCGAACCCCAGCGTTTGGGGTCCGTATCCAGAATATTCATCCAGCCAGAATGGAAAATGACGACATCTCCCTCGCGAATTTCCAGTCCTTGCCGTTTGGCGGCCGCTTCGATTTCGGTCCGGTTGTAGGCTGTGCCCTCTTTAACGACGTCGACGCCGTAGTAAGCGGCCATGTCAAGCATGATTCCGCGGGTCACCATGGGCGGAACTTTGTGAGCGCCCAGCTTCTTCAGGCCATTCATCGTGGCGAAATCGGACCATTTATTGCCGTTGTAATACATCTCCCCGACGCCAATGTGCCCCAGTCCGTCGAGCTGGGTGCCGATTCCAGTCCAGCAGTTCAGGATGTCGTCGTTATAAGTCGTATGGGTGTGCCCCAGCCCGTTCGAGGACCCCACCTGACCGGGTTGAACGATGTAAATCGAACAGGTGCGCGGCGGAAACGCCGGCGTATTGGTGTTAACGGTGAGGCCTAACGAATAGGTTTTGCCGGTCTTGACCAGTTTGGAGGCCTGAAGTGCGCGCTCCGGTGTCAGGTAATTGGCGGAACCGATCTCGTCATTGGGACCCCATTTACTCGGATACCAATTGCTCTGTGCATGAGCAGAAACCTGAAAACCCAATGCAAGCACGCCAGCAAGGCTGGCCTTCAAAAAGCGCATGTTTGTCCCCTGATCTATTTAGTTTTTGATGACCTGCTGGTGCAACGTGTCTGCGCCGTCATTGCGCTCGGGCGTTATGCCAAGCAATCGGCACATTAACCCATAAATCTCGAGGTTGTTAACAAGGCCGAGCCTGCCGGATTGAATCCGATGCCCAGCGACAATCATCAGCCCGTGCATGGACGGATCTTCAGGGTCGTAACCGTGCTGTCCGAGCGGGCCTCTTCGGGCCGGGTTGTCCGTCAGGCTGTAGCCGACCTCGGCTAGACACACAATCTCAGGGATCCGTCGATGGGTCCCAAATCGATAGCGCTTGGGGATTTCGGCCTTGGGCCAGCAGGTGACATTGGGCAGGGTCGATAGGGCTTGCATGACGCCCGCGCTGGACGCTCCGTTAAGACGGACACCTGCTAGCGCGCCGAGCCACTCCCATCGGGCCGCTGGGAAATTCGCCAACAACCCCTGCGCTGAGACGACCTTTTCGACTGGGGACGATGCCATTCCATGATCTGAAACGATGATCCAGGTGGTTCGCTCCAGCAGGCCAAGTCGTTTTAATTCCCTGGAAAGTTCTCCGATCGAATCATCCACCTTCTTGACCGAATCCTGGACCGCCTGACTGTCAGGGCCAGCTGCATGCCCTGCCGAGTCCACGTCAGCAAAATAAAGGGTTGCAAAATCAGGGCGCTCGGCTGGGGGGCGTGACAGCCATCCGACCAAGGTCTTGACCCGCGTTTCGTGGGGCATATCGTGGTCGTACCGCAACCAGTCATTTGGCCTGAGACCGTCGATGGTGGTCTCCGAGCCCGGCCAGAAGAGGGTGGATGCCACTTTACCCTGCTGTCGCAGGGTGATCCAGATCGGTCTGGATTCTTGCCACCAGAACGGGTTTTCAACCGCCTCGCGAGATCCCAGTGTGAACCGTTGAGGGGTCCCTGGGTCAGTCATCGTGTTGTTCACAATCCCATGATGATCGGGCGTCTGACCCGTCACGATTGACACATGATTGGGAAATGTCACGGACGGGAACGCCGAGATGAGGCCCTGAGCCATCACCCCCCTGCCGGCCAATTCAAACAGATTCGGCGCCGATGATTTTGAAAGATACGACGGTTTGAAACCGTCAATACTGATGAGAAGCACCAGCGGTTTTTCTGTCGCTGCCGCTTGGGGGGCGGAAACTGGCGCCCCTTGTGCCGTTCCCCCTACGAGCCCGATGAGGGCGGTGAAAATCACCAGGAAAGTTTTTAATCGTTGATTCATGGTCAGCTGTTTTACGAAGGATTCAGCTGAGCTTAAGGGATCTCCAAGTAAGCACTGTGACGCGTCGTTCTAGGTTGTAGACCGACGCCGTTTCGCCACCGCCAGATTGAGGGCCTCGACCAGGGTCGAAAAGGCCATGGCCGCATACAAGTAGCCTTTGGGGATATGCACTCCGCAGCCATCAGCGATCAGGGCCAGGCCAACCATGAACAAGAATGCCAAGGCCAGCATCTTGACGGTAGGATGGCGCGACACAAAATTGGACAGGGGTGTCGACGCCAGGAGCATGACAAGCACCGCGGCGACAACCGCGGCAACCATGACACCCAGATTGTCGGCCATACCAACCGCAGTAATGACGGAGTCCAGCGAGAAGATGATGTCGACCACGGCAATCTGACTTACCACGGCCAGGTAGGTTGCCTGTTTTCGCGACGCCTCGTGATCGGCATCCGCAGGGGCCGCAGTCATTTCGTGAATTTCGGCAGTCGCCTTGTAGATCAGAAACAATCCGCCGCCCAGCAGGATCAGGTCTCGCCACGAGAAGTCTTGGCCGAACAGTGTGAAGACCGGTGCTGTGAGTTGGCTGATGACAAACAGCATCGACAGTAATAGCAGTCGGCTGATCAGAGCGAGGGCCAGCCCCACCCGACGCGCACTCGGGCGTTGCTCGACCGGTAAGCGATCCGAAAGGATCGCGATGAAGACAAGGTTGTCGACCCCAAGGACGATCTCAAGGGCGGTAAGTGTCAGAAACGACACCCATAGTTGCGGATCGGCTAACCATTCCATCGAATAAACCAGAACTTTGTAACTGATGTGGGTCGCCGACGCTGCGACATCATGACAAACAAGGGCAAACCCCTATCTCCTGCCTCGTCGTCTAGGCGGGACAATATACCCACTCAAAATGCCTCTACTTCATACCCCTAGGATTTTTGAATGTTTTATCGTGCCCCAACAGTTCCAGCCCGCGTGCTCGCCCTGGTCGGCTCCCTTCTGATTTCAAGCTCCGTAATGGCCCAGGCCTGGAAGCAGGGCATGACGCCTGAGCAGGCCAATTCAACCCTGGCCCCCTTGGCGGGCAAGCTGACGGTGACCCCGGCGGCCGATATCCCTGTGGGTAAATTCAAGCTTCCAGCGGGTTTCAAGGCTGAGCTCTGGGCGACCGGAATTCCTGGTGGGCGTGAGATCGCCGAAGGCGACAACGGGAAGTTTTACGTTGGGACCCGCGGGATCGGTCGCGTCTACGAAGTGACTGACAAAGGCAACGAGCGCACGAGTCGAGTCGTGATTGACAAGCTCAATCAGCCTTCCGGAGTTGCGTATAAGGACGGCACTCTCTTCGTGGCATCCACGGACAAGGTCCTTCGTTTTGATGGTATTTCCTCCAAGCCGGATGTCGCTCCCGTGGACGTGACCGCGGCTTTTCAGTTGCCCGCGGAGCATGTACATCACAACTGGAAGTACTTGCGCTTTGGTCCCGATGGAAAGCTCTACATGCCGGTTGGCGCGCCTTGCAACATTTGTGAAGTCAAAGCCGCCGACTTCGCGACCATTCGCCGCTACAACCCCGATGGTTCTGGCATGGAAGTGGTCGCTACCGGGGTTCGGAATTCGCACGGGCTGGACTGGCATCCCGTGACCAAAGAACTCTGGTTCTCTAACCACGGCCGGGACTGGATGGGCGATGACACGCCGAACGACACGCTGAACCGGATGACCAAGGTGGGCCTCAACTTTGGTTTCCCGCATTGCCACCAGGGCAACGTCGCTGACCCGGATGTGAAGAAAGACAATGCCTGCGCTGGCGTCGAGAAGCCGGTCGCGCTAATGGGTCCTCACGCGGCCGCCATGGGGGTTCAGTTCTACACCGGATCGATGTTCCCCGCTGAGTACAAGAACGTTGCATTTGTCGCGCGCAAAGGCTCCTGGAACCGGACCGCGAAGATCGGCTTCGACGTGGTGACCGTTCGTTCAGCGGCCGATGGTCAGGGCGCCAAAATTGAGCCCTTCATGACGGGTTTCCTGGATCCTGCGACGCAGGAATTCTTCGGGCGCCCGACCTTCTTCCATCAGATGAAGGACGGATCGCTTCTGGTCTCCGACGAACAGGTTGGGGCGATTTATCGCATTAGCTACGCCAAGCCCTAAGTCATCATGAAGCGTATGCCAGTGGTGCTGGCACTAGCGGTTTTCCTCGCCCAGCCGAGCTGGGCGGGCCCGGGTGCTGGTGCGACCGCGGGTTCGACCGCGGGTGCTGAGCAAGTCAAGCCGCTGTGCGCGGCCTGCCATGGCGCTCAGGGTGTTTCAAGCATTCCAGCGATCCCCTCGCTCGCCGGTCAACCGAAGGTTTTTATCGAAAACCAGTTGGTGATGATTCGTGAGGGTTTGCGAGAAGTACCCGCCATGACCGGGATGCTCGACAAATTGAGTGACGCCGATCTGACGTCACTGGCTACCTGGTATGCAGGGCTGAAACTCGATGGGCCGACTGGGTCGAGTGCGCAGGCCTCGGCGACGCCACCTTCGAACGCCAGGATCGCGGCCGCTGCGACCATGGCGAAACAAGCGTTGTGTGGGACCTGCCATTTACCGACGTATCTTGGGCAGAGCCAGGTCCCTCGTCTTGCCGGACAACGCGAGGACTACATGCAACAAACGATGGTTTTGATGCGCGACGGCAAAGCCGTGGGGCGTGACACCATCATGTCTTCGACGCTTCGTGGAATGAGCGACGAACAACTGCGTGACTTAGCTCACTACTTTTCGAATCTCGGGAGTTTTTGAATGATTCAACTCACTGTTAACGGTAAAAAACAGAGTGTCGATGCCGATCCGGCAACCCCCTTGTTGTGGGTGATCCGCGAACAACTCGGCATGACCGGGACCAAGTACGGTTGCGGAATCGCCCAGTGCGGTTCTTGCACGGTGTTGGTTAACGGCGAGGCGGTACGCTCTTGTGTTTATCCGGTGAGCGCGGTGGGTAAACAGAAGGTCGAAACGATTGAGAGCCTTGAACAGAAGGGCGAGCTCAGCAAGATTCAGAAGGCTTGGGTCGAGAATGAAGTCCCTCAGTGTGGGTACTGCCAGAGCGGCATGATCATGGCCACGACCGCCTTGTTGAGAAAGAAGCCGAAGCCAACCGATGCTGATATTGACGCTGCGGTAACCAACATTTGCCGGTGCGGAACTTTTCAGGAAGTCCGCGCTGCCATTCACATGGCCGCCAAGGCTTAAAGGAGTCGCTGTCATGAATGCACGTCTTCCCATGGTGACTCGTCGTCAATTTATCGCAGGCTCTGCCGCGGTGGGTAGTGGACTCGCCCTTGGTATTCCGTTGCTGGTCTCAACCGATTTGGCTGCGGCCGAGGCTGTGCCCGAAATTGGTGCCTGGGTTGTCATCCGACCCGATGACACCGTGGTGATTCGGGTGGTACGTTCGGAAATGGGGCAGGGCACGTTGACCGGTTTGGCGCAGTTGGTTGCCGAGGAACTCGAATGCGACTGGTCCAAGATCACGACTGAATACCCAACTCCGGGTGAAAGCCTTCGGCGTAAACGGGTGTGGGGAAGTTACTCGACTGGCGGCAGTCGCGGTATCCGCGAGTCCAATGAGTATGTGCGCAAGGGCGGCGCTGCCGCGCGCATGATGCTGGTTCAGGCCGCTGCGAATGCCTGGGGTGTTTCTGCTGACCAATGTACCGCGGCGAACAGCGTGATTACGCACGGAGTGACTGGGCGCAAGGTCAGTTTCGGCGCGGTCGCAGAGTCGGCCTCCAAGTTGCCGGTGCCGACTGAAATCGTTTTGAAAGATCCTAAAGTCTGGAAGGTGATCGGGAAGCGAATGCGTCGTCTCGACACACGCGACAAAGTGAATGGCTCGCGGATTTACGGGGTCGACCTCAAGTTCCCTGGGATGTTGAATGCCACCGTCCGGGAATGTCCGGTTTTCGGCGGCAAGCTCAAGTCGTTCGACGGCTCGAAGGCACTCGCAATGAAAGGCGTCCGGCATGTACTGGCCGTTGGCGAAACGGGGGTGGCTGTTGTTGCTGACACCTTCTGGCAGGCAAAAACCGCGATGGACGCGGTAACGATTGATTGGGACGAGGGCCCGAATGCCAAGGTTTCCAGTGAGTCGATCGCGCTCAATCTGCAGGAAGGCCTCAGTGCGCAGCAGGCCTTTGTCGGCAACGAGGCGGGCAATATGGCAGCGGCCATGACCGCCGCAGCATCCAAGCTCGAAAGTCAATTCTTTTACCCGTATCAGAACCACGCCACGATGGAGCCGATGAACGCGACTGCTCGCTGGACTCCTGATCGGTGTGACGTCTGGGTGCCGACTCAGGATGGCGAAGCTTCACTGGCTGCAACGATTGCAGCGGCTGGCATTCCGGCCGACAAGTGCGACGTCCATAAAATCAATTTGGGTGGTGGGTTTGGCCGCCGAGGCGCATTTCAGGACTACACCCGTCAGGCCGTTCTGATTGCTAAACAGGTTCCGGGGACCCACATCAAGTTGATCTGGACTCGCGAAGAGGACATGACACAGGGTCGTTATCACCCCGTGATGGCCTGCAAGATGACGGGTACCTTCGATGCGAGCAAAAAGCTAACGGGTATCCACATGCGCCTGTCGGGGCAGTCGATTCTTGCAGTGGTCCGCCCGGCTGTCGTTGAGCAGCAAAAGGGTCGCGACCCGGTGGTGTTTCAGGGCGTTGCCGACGCGGGCGAGCACGCATTTGGTTATACGATTCCGAATCTGATGGTCGATCACGCCATGCGGAATCAGCCGATTCCTCCCGGCTTTTGGCGCGGTGTGAACGTCAATCAGAACGCAATCTTCTTCGAATGCTTCATGGACGAATTGGCCGAGGCTGCTGGGACCGATGCGGTCGAATTCCGCCGCCAGTTTCTCGGCAATCACCCCCGTAATCTCGCGGTACTCAATGCCGCCGCTGAGGCGATTGGATGGACCAAGCCCGCCCCGGCTGGCGTTTTCCGTGGGGTCGCGCAGATGAAGGCTTTCGGCAGTTTCGTGGCCGCCGCCTGTGAGTTGTCGGTAAAGGATGGCAACAAGGTGAAGATTCACCGGATGGTTGCGGCGACTGATCCGGGGTATGCCGTCAACCCAGCCCAGATCGAGCGCCAGGTTTCGGGATCCTTTGTTTACGGTTTGTCGGGCCTCTTCGAGCAGGAATGTACGGTCAAGGCAGGTCGTATCGAACAGAAGAACTTTGATACGTACAACTCGATTCGTTTGGCTCAGATGCCAAAAGTTGAAACGATCATTATTCAGGGCGGTGGTCCTGAGTGGGGCGGTATCGGCGAGCCGACGATTTGTGTCGCGGCTCCAGCCGTGCTGAATGCCCTTTATCGTGCCACTGGCAAACGTTACCGGACAGTACCCTTGAAAAAGCACGGAATCACGCTTGTTTGAGGTCTGATTGAAGCTTGGCTCCGTCGCCGCACTCTGCTGGGCGGCGCTGACCTGGCCTCTATTGGCGCAAGCGGATCCGGCTGTCGTTCAGGGCGTCGAGAGTAGCGTCGATTGGACCGTGCCGCTGACTACTCAGCCAGGCGACGCGGTTCGGGGCAGGGCGATTGTGGCCAGCCGTCAATCCGGGCTTTGCCTGCTCTGCCATTCCGGGCCGTTTCCTGAGGTGCGTTTTCAGGGCAACCTTGCGCCTGAATTAACCGGGATCGCGCAACGCCTTTCGGTGAGTATGCTGCGCGCGCGCATCGCTGACGCCCGTCGATTGAATCCGGAAACGATCATGCCGCCCTACTTTCGGACTGACGGGCTGGCTCGTGTGGCAGGTTCTTTTGCGGGCCAGACTCTTTTGAACGCTCAGCAGATTGAAGATGTCATTACTTACCTTCAGAGTTTGAAAACCCAAGCAAAGCCCACCGAGGCGTTCTAGATGACGACCCCCATATCTGCGCCTAGCCCTGCGCCTATCCAATTTTCTGTGCCCGCTATCTCTCGTCGTGATTGCCTGGGTGTGCTGGCCGCGTTTGGACTTGCCCCATGGTCGGATGCATTCGCAGAGGTCGAACAGGCTGATGCCGCAATCCGCGAGCTTGTGAGGGATGCTCGCGTGCGCTCTGGCCGTATCTCGATGGAACTTCCCCCGCTGGTTGAGAATGGGCACTCTGTGGTGTTGAGTGTCAATGTTCAGAGCCCGATGACCGCGCAGGATCATGTTCGCTCGGTCCATTTGTTTGCCGAGGGTAATCCGCTACCGGGCATTTTGACTGCGTACTTTACGCCGCGCAGTGGCCGCGCTGTCCTGACGAGTCGCGTGCGCCTCGCCCAGAGTCAGCGCATTTGGGCGATCGCGGTCATGAGCGATGGATCCTTCTGGCAGACTTCTGCCGAGACGCTGGTCACCTTATCTGCCTGTACGGAGGAGCGATGAGCTTGCCCTTGCGCTTGCTGCTCACCGTCCCGCGCACGGCTCGTCGTGGTGAGCTCATCGAGATCAAGGCACTCGCCCAGCACGCCATGGAAAATGGGTTTCGGCATGACCAAAACGGCCAGATCGTGCCCAGAGACCTTCTGCGGCAGGTGCGGTTTCAATACAACGGGTTTGAAGTGTTCAGAGCCGATCTTCAAACCGGCGTCGCCGCCAATCCCTTACTACAGTTCACGACGATCGCGACTGAAAGCGGCGTGGTCACCGCAATCTGGACAGACGACCAAGGGCTCGATGCCCAGACCAGCGCCCGTATTGATGTGACCTGAGGGCAGGGCATTGCGGCGGTTCTTGAGCCTTGTGTTTGGGTTGGTCGTCAACGCGGTCCTCTTGGCAGTTCACGATCAGGTCCTCGCTGCAGAAACGCCAGTGCGCCGATCTTCCACACTGGATCTTTCGCCTGAGACACGATCCATGCAGGAAGACGACGCCCTGAATCCGGCGACCTTCTGGCGTCTCGACGGCGAAGTGCTCTGGCAAACACCCGTTGGTGCGTCAAATCGGTCGTGCGCCAGCTGCCATGGCAACGCAGCCGATGCCATGAAAGGGGTGGCAGTTCAGTTTCCGAAGATCGTTTCTGGCGCTCTTCTCAATCTCGAGGCGCAGATCAACCGTTGCCGATCCTCACGTCAGGGGCAAGCGCCGTTTGCCTTCGAGAGCAAAGCCCTGCTGTCGATGGCGGTGTTTATCGGAGCGCAGTCGCGCGGCCTTCCGATTGCTCCGGTGGTTTCGAGCGCGCCAATCGATACCGGTCGTGAGTCGAATCTCCTGGCGGGTCGAACGCTATTCGAACGACGAATCGGACAGCTGAATCTGGCCTGTGTACATTGTCATGACGAACGTGCGGGGGCACGTCTGGGTGGTAGTGTTATCCCACAAGCCCATCCCACTGGCTATCCCATCTACCGTCTGGAGTGGAATACCGTGGGCTCACTCCAGCGACGCCTTCGTAACTGCATGACCGGGGTGCGGGCTGAACCCTTTCCTTACGGCAGTACTGAGTTGCAACAACTCGAGCTCTACCTGATGGAACGCGCTCGCGGCATGACGTTGGAGACCCCGGGTGTAAGGCCATGAAATAGAGGTCAATCGGCGGTACCATCATCGGTGACCCATCAATTTCAATCCAGATCATCAAACGGAAACTTGTTATGACAATCGGCACACTTCAATTTAGAGCACATGTTGCATCGACACTCGTCGCGATCGCGTTATCCGCTGCCGCTTCGGTGAGCGCCCAAACCGTTCAACTCTCCCTGAGCGGTGCGCAAGAGGTTCCGCCCGTTGCCACGTCAGCCAGCGGCACAGGATCCATCACAATCGGACCCGATCAGTCGGTGTCTGGTAGCGTAACCACAGCGGGTGTCGACGGAACGATGGCGCATATTCATCTGGCTGCCGCTGGGCAAAATGGCCCCGTTGTCGTTCCAATGAACAAAACGGCAGAGGGTGTCTGGACCATTCCGGCGGGGGCGAAGCTGAACGACGCCCAGTTTCAAAGCTTTAAGGACGGTAACCTCTATGTCAACGTTCATAGTGCGGCATTCAAGGGCGGCGAAATCAGAGGGCAGCTAAAACCTTAATGAAGCGTTATGGTGGAGGGCGGGTCGCTCGCGATGTCGTTCTCACTGGCTTAATAACCGCCAGTGGATTTTTCTCGAGCGCTGTCGCGAACGACCCGACAACAAACTGGATTCCGATTTCGACCAATCACGACCGGTCGGTGGTGATCTACGCGGATTTGGATCGGTTCAGACGTGAGGCCTCGGTCGTTCGGGTTCGCTTACTGTTCGACCACCTCGGGGCGTCGGAGGACCCTCGACGATCCTACGTCACCACACGTGAATATCAATGTGACCGCGCTCTTGCCCGAACTCTGGACGAGCAATTCTTTGCGGAACAAATGGGCTCAGGCAAAGTTTTGCCGGCAGAAGCATCCCCCGACTGTGAACAAAAAGTCGGGGGGCAGGCGGAGAGTACCGAATGCGCAGCGCCTTGGAGCGCCGTCTTACCCCGCACGGTGGGCAATGACGTGTTTAAGGCGGTCTGCAAGATGCAGGCAGTTTAGTCAATCGGGATATTCAGTCACCGTGCGCGTGGCCAGACCGTTCCCTGATCGCCAACTGGAATATTGCCGATGCCCTTGAAAACGAACTTTTGCAGTCGTTTTCCTTCGTAGGTCTCGGTTGTATAAATGTTTCCCTTGGAATCCGTTGCGATGCTATGGACCCCATAGAACTGTCCGGGTTGCCTGCCGCCATCCCCGAAGTTCGTGATTTCTTGCAGTGTTTCGCGGACGATCACCCGGATTTTTTCATTGGTTCCATCGGCTAAGAAGATGAATTTTTGCTGGGGATCACGCGAAAATGCGAGATCCCAAGCCGAGCCCGACGCGAGAGTTTGGCGCGCAAACTGGGCCTCGCGAACGAACGTGCCATCCGGTTTGAAGACTTGTATCCGGTTTGCCTGCCGATCACAGACGTAGATCAGATCATCGACGCTGCGTTCAACGCAGTGCACGGGATTGCGGAACTGCTTCGGTAGGGGGGCGTTCGGATCGTATTTGCCCAGATCTGAATCGTCTGGGCGGTTGCCATACGCGCCCCAGTACCGCTTCATTTTCCCAGTGTCTGCATCGAGCACGGCGATCCGCTTATTCTTGTAGCCATCGGCCACATAAGCCTCGTTGGTCTTTGGGTCAACCCAGATTTTTGCCACACGGCCAAAATTTTCCAGATCATTACTACCGGCATTGCCACCCGATTTCCCTATTTGCATCAAAAACTTACCATCCTTGGTAAATTTAAGAATCTGAGCATCCTTTTCGCCGTTTCCACCAATCCAGACGTTGCCCTTGTAATCGACGTGGATGCCATGATTGGAATCAGGCCACTGATAACCAGCATTGGGGCCGCCCCAGGCTCGAACCAATTTGCCAGAGGCGTCAAATTCCAACACGGGCGGGGCAGACGTGCAACATTCTCCGTTTTTCAGATCGAGCGCTAATTCATTAGGGTGGAGGGTCGATGCGCCCCGGTGAACGATCCAGACGTGGTCCTGATCATCGACCCAGATTCCAATCGTCATCCCCAACAACCAGTGATTTGGCATGGGTTTAGGCCAGAGTGGGTCGACCTCAAAAATCGGTGCCTGCACGGTCTGGCCTTGGGCCTGAACTTCGTTCACAGGGGCCTGCGGGCCGAGAAGCGTTAGTACGCCAAGACCGATCGCGATAGTGGCGCCAACACTTTTGATCGAAACCCATTTCATGGTCGTCTCCTTTTGTTATTGCTCTGGATCCTAGCGCAGACTGCCCCCATCATCAAGGTTGAGAAATTTCTTCAAAATCGATCAATGAGTGCAACAAAAAGCATCATCGGAGGTGTCCGGTGCGTTGGTGGCAGCCGGTTTCTGGACGGTTTGGCTAGAGGCGTTTTGCGCGTGTCGTTTGGGTTGATGTTGTTATTGAGCCTCCAGCCCCTGATTCAGGCGCATGAAATTCCGTACGACCTGCGCATTCAGATGTTTTTGAAGGCAGAGGGGGATCGTTTGGTCGTTTTGGCTAGGATTCCGATGAGCGCGCTCGCTGAGGCGGATCTTCCATTGAGGGGGCCGGGATATCTTCAACTTGAGGCGATCGAACCCGCGTTGGAAAATGCCGCCGCTTTGGCGCTGCTCGATAATTTGGCCGTTCTTGAAAACGGAGAACGTCGACAACCCAATAAGGCGTTTCAAATCCGGGTTAGCTATTCCAGTGATCAATCATTCGCGTTGTTCGCTCGGGCTTTGTCTCATCTGGAGGGTCCCAGAATCCCAGTGACGGAGGATCTTTACTGGAAACAGCAATATCTTGATGTCGCGTACGACTATAGGATTAATTCCGCAGAATCCCGATTTGTCGTGCATCCCCGTTTTGAGAGGTTGGGTCTAAAAGTCGTGACAACCTTGCACTATCAGGCCCCTAATCAACCTGAAAGGGCTTTTGAGATCCATGGCGACGCAGGCGCTATTGAGCTGGACCCCTCTTGGATTAGTGCCGTTAAACGATTCAGCATTTCCGGGTTTGTTCACATCCTTGGCGGATGGGATCATTTGCTTTTCTTGATTTGTCTGGCACTCGGTCGGTCTAAGTGGCGGGATTTGTTTTGGCTGGCAAGTTGCTTCACCGTGGCCCATTCAATCACCCTAATATCAACCGCGTTGGGAGTATTTCCCGATCGATTGTGGTTCGGCCCCTTGGTCGAATTCCTCATCGCAGGGTCGATCGTCTTGATGGCGGCTGAGAATTTACTGAAATTGCCCGATCGATGGCGGATGGCACTTGTTTTCTTTTTTGGCCTGATCCATGGGTTTGGCTTCGCATTTTCCCTCAGCGATTCGCTCCAATTTTCAGGTTCCCATCTGCTTACCGCGCTCTTTGCTTTTAATTTAGGGGTGGAGGCCGGTCAACTAGTCGTACTCGGTGCGATGGTCGCGATACTTTATGGCCTCTTCCAGGCCAGTCGCCCTCAGGGGTTTGTACTCTTGGCCTCCATGCTGGTGGCGCATACTGGGTTGCACTGGGCCGAGCAGCGGTTCGACGTGCTCAAGCCCTTTTTGCCGCTTCTCAACGCGATCAGTTGAGTTCGACCGTTTGCCCTTCAGTCATGGGGATGATCCGGATGGTGCTTCCCTTCATCGCTTCTTGAAACTCGGCCAGGGTTCCTTTGGTTAGCGGATTCGAGTTGTAGTGCATGGGGATCAGCATTTTGGGCTTGATCCAATTTCGGGCGGCATACGCAGCATCGTCTGGATCCATCGTGAAATTTCCGCCGATGGGCATCATGACCAGATCGGGTTTGTAGTGTTCGCTGATGAACTGCATGTCTGCAAACAAGCCGGTATCGCCCATATGCCAGATTTTGAAGCCATTCTCTAATTCGATGATATAGCCAACCGGTTCGCCTGCGGGGTGTGACTCGGGCTTTCCGGTCGCGGGGTTGGTCCACACGAGTAACGAGGAATGTTCAGCTTTAACTGCTGTTACCTTAATTCCTGGAAACGGTTTGACATGACCTGACTTGTTGAATCGATGCCCCAGTTCACTCGGGAGAATGCCCAGTGTCGTGAGCGGAGTCACCATATCGGCCGGGCCATACAGTACGGCTTTATGCAGTTTGGCAAGTGCCGGTGCATCACCAATATGATCGCCATGCGCGTGCGTCACCAGCAGGAAATCGACTTTCCCAAGGGCTCCGATATCAGTCTTGAAAGGCGCTGGCGTCTTGGGGCCACCGGTGAGCCAGGGGTCGATCACGAGGGTCTTGCCGCCCGGCGTCTTGATCCGAAAGCCAGCCTGGCCCAGCCACAAAATTTCCGCCTTAGCAGACGTTGGTGCCGAACTTTGTGGAGCGGTGGGGGTGGCGCCTGATTGCGCTTGCGCGACACTAAAAGCTGACTGCAGCATGAAGAGCGCGGTCGACAGGAGCGCACTCATTCTAAGTTTTTTCATAGGGTGCACAGGAGGTCTCCGTGAGAGTTCAATGGTGGGTCGCTTCGTTGCGCCGCTTCGGTATTCTAGAACGAGACGCCGTTGAAGACTTGGTTCTTTCGAATCGGTTCAAGCGAGAAGGTGCGTCCAAAGCCAGTGCCCAAGAAGGCGATTGGGTAACAGCGTGAACAGTCCCGCGATGATTAATGCGCCGAAGTACAGGCCTTTAACGATACGCTTGTGTTTTTCGATACGTCCGGTCCTCGCCATGTAGATTCCAAGTGCCAGCATGACCAGGGTAAAGGCGGACAGACCGTGGATCCAGGAATAGTGACCAGAGACCCTGATCCAGAATGATCCGGCGGCGACGAAGGTCATGAGAAGGAACCACGTGCGTCCCATCCAGCGGTGCCACATGTCGCCCTTGCGCCGCCACAAAATGGCTGCTCCGAGGGGCAACGCCAACCCCGCAGCCAAGGCGTGCGCGGAAATCAGTGGGGTGAAGTGCGCGTTCGGCATGATGGTTTTTTGAAAAAAACCAACCTTCCCAGAGAACCTAAAAGCTCTCGATGTATCGGATGTTCTTGAGGTCGTCGACGTTCAAATGGGCATCACGGCCCGCCGAGTCTTTGAGGGTCCTCGGCGTCATGGACGCGATGCCGTCGATCGCTTAGTGGTTGTCGACGTCGTCGTGGTCGACGGTTTCGTCTTCAATCGCAGCCTGCTCAGCGTGATGAACAGCTTGCAGTTGATGGCCATAAGCCAGGTAAGCGTGGTGGGCGGTCGTGACCACGTCGTCCTTGTCGTCTGCTTTGGCAGCCAGGAGCTGGTGCTTGGCGGCAGCTTCAAAGTGGTGTGCCGCGGCACGGTGATGTTCTGCTGCTTCGTGATGAACTTCGTGTTCGTGTGCGGTTGTCATAATGATCTCAATGTTTTGAATGGAGCAATCTGGAAGATCCCAGGGCGTTCACGAAATAGGCATCAACCCATCTCGCGCCTACACTCTACGTGGTGAAAATGACAAACGGACGATCGTGGCGCCATCAAAGTGATTTTAGATGTAAGTATTAACCCGCATTGGGGCGGGCCGCCGCTTCAAGCGCCAGGAGTGTTCGCTTAGCGTCGACCCCGCCAGCGTAGCCAGTCAATGATCCGTTGCTGCCGATTACTCGATGGCAGGGAACAATGATGCAGATTGGATTTTTTCCATTGGCTGCACCGACGGCTCGCGTCGCGGTGGGCTTTCCCAGCGAGCTAGCCTGCTCCGCATACGTTCTGGTTTCGCCAAACGGAATCTGAAGGAGAGCCGACCACGCGCGCTGTTGGAACGGAGTTCCGACGGGTTCGATCGGCACCGTAAAACCCTGAAGTTGGCCAGCAAAGTAGGCGTCAAGTTCGGTTTTTGCGAGATTCAGGATTTGGTGGTCATCGGCTTTAGTCCATGCCTCATCCAAGAGCGGCACGTGCTTCCCGTGGCGCAGATGCACCTCCGTTAGGGCTTGCTCAGTTGCCACGAGTAGCAGCTCTCCCAAGGGACAGGCATGCAGGGAATAGGAATAATTCATCTCAGTAATAACCCTATCTTGAAACCAAGTTGTCACAGAGAGATCCTGCGCGGTCTGTTTTGCCTCGGCCTTGGCTTCTCCTCACTTCTTTCGTTCTGGATCTCTAAGATGATTTCGATTTGTCGCAAAAGTTTAACTCTGAGTGCGCTCGCGCTTGCCTTAGTCGGTTGTACCAGCGGGGACAAGGCCGACGCGCCCATGAATATTCTCTTTGTCGGGAACAGTTACACCTTTGCCCGAATCGCGCCGGCCATGCAATACAACGCCGCTAACGTTAAGGATATGACGGCCGCCTACAACACGGTCGATCCGACCGGCGGTAACAGTTTTCCGATCGGCACCGGTTTGCCACCGTCGCCATGCGCAACGCCTGATACGGGCTGCTTTGAACCACACCCTTGGGGCGGGGTGCCCGGGATATTTAAGGTCCTCGCGGATCAGTCGGGCCTGAACTACACCGTATCCCTTTCAACCCGCAATGCCGCGACCCTTCGCGGTCATTTCCTGAATACGGCCAACGCCAACTGGGACATGCGCGCCAACATCGCGCGTGAAAAATGGGACGTAGTGGTATTGCAGGGGCAAAGCGATGAACCGCTTTCGCCCGCGAAATCCAAGAATGGCAACCCCGTTTCTTTCAAAAATTATGCTAATTTGATCGAGCAGTACGTTCACACTGGCACGGGTGTGACGACCACCGAGGCCGAGATTTTTGGCGGACTTGCCAACTGTACTGCCGCGGTCACTGCGGCAGTCCCAGGGCCAGGATTGTCGACCGCCAACTGCAATACCAGTCGGGTCATCCCCGCCAACACCAACGCGAATCCGAGTGCAAAGGTCTACCTAATGCAGACCTGGGCGCGCCCCGACATGGTTGAAGCCCATAAGTGCACGATCGCTAATAAAAATTCGCTTGACGGGGCCCCCATCGTTGACCCAACTTGTTCTGCCGGTTCGAATGGCAGCGCCATCACAGGTCTTAACAACCTTTACTACACGAGCAAGGCCACGACGCCCGAGAACCTCAAGGACATGGCCGCCGATATGTCAGCGGTGTTCTATGGTTTAGCTGAGTCCAACAAGAAGTTCGCCGGCGTCGTACCTGTCGGCAATGCCTTCCAGCGCGCAGTGGATGTGAAGGCCGTGAAGTCGAGCAATTTCTACAAGGCCGACGGCACCTATGACGCTAGTGGGAGCCAAATGAATTTGTGGTGGATCGATTCCACGCATGCCAGCGTCTATGGGTCATATCTCAGCGCGCTGGTTTCGTTCGGAACGATCTCCGGACGTAATCCAACCGGTTTTGGGGGTAACGAAAAGGCGGCAAAAGATCTGGGCATTTCGCAGGGCGACGCGATACTTCTGCAGAACATCGCCGCTGAGACCCTGATCGCATCGGGCGTTGCCTTGCGTTAAAGTTTGCTGATACCGCGCCACGCTTGAAATCGTCATAGGAAGATCAGAATGGCTGCATTGGCTGAAAAGATAGCGATCGTGACCGGCGCAGGTGGCGGATTTGGCGAGGGGATCGCTCGCGCCTATGTGGACGCGGGTGCCCGCGTCATCGTTGCGGATATCAAGGCCGATGCGGCGCGACGAGTTGCCCATGAACTGGGTGCCGCCGCGTCCCCGTTTACGGTTGACGTTACCAATAAGGCGCAGGTCGAGGCGCTCGTACGGCATTGCGTCGATACCTTTGGTCCTCCCGACATTGTCGTCAATAACGCTGGAACGACTCACAAAAACCGCCCGATGCTGGAGGTCGATGAGGCAACGTTTGACCGCGTCTTTGCGGTCAATGTGAAATCGATTTATCACATGACTCAGGCCGTGCTCCCGTTGCTGCGCCAACAGGGCGGCGGGGTTATTCTGAATGTTGGATCGACTGCCGGAATCCGGCCGCGTCCGGGCCTGACTTGGTACAACGCCTCGAAAGGGGCGGTGAATCTGCTCTCCAAGTCGATGGCGGTTGAACTTGGCCCCGAGAACATCCGCGTCAATGCGATCTGCCCAGTCATGGGCGCCACCGGACTGCTTGAGGACTTTATGGGAGTGCCCGACACCCCCGAGAACCGCGCTCGATTTACGGGCACGATTCCATTAGGTCGGCTCTCAACCGCTGAAGATATCGCTACCGTTGCCGTGTTTTTGGCCAGCGACGCGGCGGCGTTTCTCACCGGCATCGAATTCCCGGTTGATGGTGGCCGGACGATCTGATCAAGCTGGTTTGAATTCGTTTCGGATCGCGTCACCATTCTGGTTCACAGCAGGCACCGGACGATAGCTCGACGGATCCCACTCGGTGATCCAGGGAAGTGCGGCGACCTCCACCGTTTTTTCACCAACCGGCATGGGTCGGGTCCGAAGCTGTGGGTGCTCGATCAGATCCTGGACGCCGTTGACGTTGCCGTAGGCGGTTTGGGCGGCCGCTAGACGTTCGATGATCACCGCGCTCGGGAGCGACGCAAACACCGCTGCAACGCGACCATCGACAACCGCCCGATTGTTAACCCGGAGGGCATTGGTCTTGCAGCGCTCGTCCTGCGCGAACGAAGGATCGAGCAAGACTTCTCTGCAGAAGTCGACCCACTCGCGCTCGTTCTGTATGGAAATCAAAATGTCGCGCCCGTCTGCGCAGGTGAAACCGCCGTAGGGCGCAATCGTCGGGTGTTTCAGGCCCACACGATCCGGCGCTTTGCCGCCATATCGTGCCTGCAGGTAGGGCACACTCATCAGTTCGGCGGCAGAATCAAACAACGAGACCTGAACCCCCGAACCGTGCCCCGTTTGGGCGCGCATCATGAGGGCTTGCTGGATTCCAATCAGCGCATTCAGACCAGCGCTGATATCGCAAATTGAGACACCGATCCGGCCCCATTCACCGGGCGCGCCATTGACCGCGACCAGCCCGCTTTCCGCTTGCACCAACAGGTCATAGGCTTTCATCCGGGTCAGTGGCCCGCGATCTCCATACCCGCTGATATCGCAGGTGATCAGGCGTGGATAGCGCTCGCGTAAGAGGTTTGAGCCAATCCCCAGTCGATCGGTGGCGCCGGGTGCGAGGTTCTGAATAAACACATCGGCTTGCGCCAGCATGTGACCCAGCACTTCGAAATCGTGCTTGTTCTTGAGGTCGAGTGCGATCGATTCTTTGCCGCGGTTGATCCAGACAAAGTAGGAGGATTCGCCATGTGCGGCCTTGTCATAACCGCGGGCAAAATCGCCCTCGGGTCGCTCGATTTTGATGACTCGCGCCCCTGCATCGGCTAATCGACTGCTGCAGTAGGGTGCGGCAACCGCCTGTTCTAGAGCCACCACGAGCAAGCCTGCCAGCGGGCCTTGGGGCTGTGGGCCGTTCATCAGCATCTCCTCGTTTTCACTGATGCGGAGTATTTTCAAACGTGATTCACTCTTAAAGAATTGCTTTTGCGCGTATCCAGCATTGTCCGACCGTTAAGGCGATGTTGACGCGGACTTAACGCTGCATTGCCGCGTTTGAAATGGCCAACTGCGTTCAGCGTGGCCAGAGTGATAGGTTGAATCAACATAGGGCTGCAAGCGGCCCTCAAAGACGGGAGACATTCGATGACTCGAGGACAGCAACTGGTTGGCGCGACGCTGGCCGCGACGATCGCTTTGACCTTTAGCTCTGCGGCCTTCGCGCAGGAGAAGACGTTCAAGATTTACGGCTTTGGCGCGAAGAGCGGGGTCGTTGGTATCTTTGGTCAGCAAAGCGAAGTTGCCATGCAAGCGGCGGCCGCGATGATTAACAAGACCGGTGGCGTCACGCTGGGTGATGGCAGCAAGGCGAAGCTCGTCGTTGAATATCTCGATGACCGATGCACTGCTGAGGAGGGGATCAACGCACTACGCCGCATCGCTGCTCAGAACGATGCCGTCGTCGCGATCGGGCCGACCTGTTCCAACGTCGCCGAGCCCGTCTTTGGCGTGCTGCAAAAGAAGGTTGGCGATGCCTCGGATTCCGGGCTGCAGTTCCCGCTTTATACCGACGTGGCGGCAAAGGGTGGGCTGGCGGCGATGTCGCAGTGGGCGTTCCGCAACGTCCCCAGCGAAGCCAACATGTACAAGTCTATTTTTGAATGGGTCAAATCCACGCGCCCTGATTTGCAGTCGTTCTGGGGCGGTGTCGAGAAAGATTTTGCCCACAGCAACGCAACTTTCAACGTCATTAAGACTCAGGCTGGTAACACCGGTCTTCAGGTTCTTGGCCAATCGGAGTGGTTGCTCAACGATATCAATTTCTCGAACCAAGTTCGCGAGATGAAGCGCGCCAATGCAGATCTCGTCGCGATTTCGGCGCATCCATTCACGACTTGCGGTGTGCTTAAGGAGATGGCGCGCCAGAACGTAAAACCGAAGATGCTGATCGGTCTGACGTCGTCGTCGAGCATGGAGACCCTGCAGGGTTGCGCCGCGCAGGCCGAGGGCCTCATCATCCCGACCAGTTTCGCACCGGTGACGGATGAGGCGCGCAATGCCGCTGCAGCGGTGCAGGCACTTAATCCGAAGTACAACATGGATCTGCACAATGCAGCCGCCTTTGAAAATATCTTCACCCTCAAGGAACTGATCGAAAAGCAAAAGATCATGGGCCGGCCTGATACGGTTCAGGCGGATCGCCAGAAGATGCGTGATGGCTTGGCCGCGATGAAGCAGACCACGGGTTTGTTGGGCAAAGTCGGTCGTACTGACGATCGGGAAGCGATTAAGCCATTCCTGTTCGTCCAGGCCAAGGGCGGGAACTGGACAGTTGCGCACACCCCAGCACAGTAAGTAGTTAACGCGAGTCCTGCTCTGTCAAGAGCCCCCGAATCGCCGCCGTATGGATTTTTTGTATTTCCTGGACCTGTCACAGTCCATCATTGACGGCGTGCTTTTCGGGGCGATCTATTCGCTCATTGGCATCGGCTTCACCCTGATTTTTGGGGTGATGCATAAGATCAATTTGTCTTACGCGGCCGCCTCGATTGGGGCTGCCTATCTGAGCCTGCTGGTCGTCAGCGCGGTCCCCGCGCCTCTGGTTTATGTCGCTGCAGCCATGATGGGCGGCCTACTCGGCTGGCTGGTCTACCTCATCTGTTTTCGATTTCTTCCCCTCGACAATCCGCTGGCGTCGTTGATGTCGACCGTTGGTATGTTGCTGGCGATTGAGGAACTCATTTCGCATGTGACGCGAGGGATGCCGCTGAATTTTCCCGCGCTATTTGCAAGTACGAATATCGAACTCGGGCCGTACTTTATCCGCGGCGACCTCTTGTTCGTGTTTGTTTTGGGTTGCATCGCGATGGTGGCGTTGATGCAGTTGCTCAAGCGGACGCGCCTAGGTCTGGCGACTCGGGCGGTGGCGCAGCAACCCGTTGCAGCGCAGTTGTGTGGGATGAGCGTCAATGCAACCAATGCCAGCACCTTCGTTATCGCTGGTTTGCTTGGCGGCACTGCAGGGGCCATGGCGGGCGCGGCGATCGGCGTGCTCTCCCCCCTGATGACGCTGCCATTGACCGTCAAGGGACTGGTTGTCACGGTGATTGGTGGTCTTGGGAGTATTCCGGGGGCGATCGTTGCCGGGTTGATCGTGGGGGGCGTCGAAAATCTTTTTCAGTTCTTGCGTGGTGTCAGCGAGCGCGACATCTACGTGATGCTGATGCTGTTTGTTTTCCTCGTCTTCCGTCCGGGTGGCCTGTTCGCAGCGCCTGGCGGTCGCGACTGACTCGAGATCGAGCGCTGCACCTATGGACTTTTACCTCGGACTGGCGCAGGTCATCGGCATTCATACGCTGCTCGGACTTTCCGCGTGGTGCGTCTTGCACACGGGGCAGGTGAGCATTGCTCAGGGCGGGTTCTTTGCGATCGGCGCCTATGTCGCTGGCATGTTGACCTCGATGTGGGGCTGGCCACTTGGGTTGGCGCTTTTGGCTGGCGCCATCCTGTCAGGGATCGTCGCAGTCGCCGTCGGGTTTCCGGCGCTTCGGATTAAAGGGTTGATGCTGGTGGTCGCAACGACTGCCTTCGCTGAGATCGTCAGGCTTGTTTTTTTCAATCTGACCTGGCGGGTGCAGACCCCAGCGGGGTTGGTGGGTCCCGACGGGAGCCTCGGATTTGGGGGGATTCGTTATTTCCCGGGCAATGGTTGGTCAATGCTGGAGATCAATTTTCTGATCTGGTTCCTGGTGGCCTTCGTGATGCTGTTTCTTGGTTGGCTCGATCGCTCGCGCGTTGGCACGCTCTGGAGGGCGGTAGGTGAAGACGAGCTGGCTGC
>Ga0114981_10000447_pt1 | contig 26933 bp, 39 predicted proteins | sample S_140806_MF_Meta_FD_87028 | JGI IMG/M metagenome (GOLD analysis project Ga0114981, IMG submission 87028) | Freshwater microbial communities from Lake Simoncouche, Canada to study carbon cycling - S_140806_MF_MetaG | ecosystem: Environmental > Aquatic > Freshwater > Lake | place: Lake...
ATTCATTTAGTTTAATTATTTTTTCAGTAGTAGAATAAGAACTAACAAATTTAAAAATATCTACCGGATAATAACCATAACCCACAACATTTTCTGGCGTGTAGTCGCCGCCTTTTACTATCAATTCAGGCCTTATTTTATTTATTAAATCAAAAGGAGTATCTTCTTCAAATTTGACAATATAATCTACAAATTCTAAGCCAGAAAGTATCTTCGCTCTATCTTCAAAGCTAAAAATTGGCCTGTTGTCTCCTTTCAATTTCTTTATGCTCGAATCACTATTCAAACCAACTACCAATTTCTCTTTCTTTTGTTTGGCATACTGCAATAAATCTACATGAGCAGCAGTTAATCCGAAATCAAAACAGCCATTCGTAAAACATAAAGAAAAGTTTCTTTTTAATAATATTGAAGGATCATCAATAATTTTATTTTTATATAAATCCGCTGGGTGGAGCGGCTTGTTGAATTTATTTTTTACATATAAAGAAGATCCATAAAAAGCACTTTCTATAGATTCTTTTATTTCTAATCCATTAGATAATCCAATAGCAAGCAAAGAAACAAAACAATCACCAGCTCCAATCACAGAAGTTGGAATTGTTTTTTTATCAGGAACATATTGGAAATACTCTTCATCAATCAATCCAACAACGCCATTTCCAGCTTGTGTAATAATAATATATTTTGCATTGGTTTGATCTCTAAAAAATTTAACCTGATCTTTCCAATCTTTAAGTCCGCTGATGTCTTTTGCCTCTTTGTAATTTGGCTTGATTATGTCGCAATTAGCCCACTTTGAAGCGGGACCGTTCTTGGGATCTACAATTTTTATGGCTTTGCCTGTAGAATTGAAATAATTTTTAATATCAAAATCATTAAACATTCCCTTGCCATAATCTGAAAAAATAACTATATCAAAATTTGAATTAGATAAATTTTCACAAATTCTTTTTTGTAATTGGTTCAAACTAGATTTAGATAAATTATAATTTTCAGTTTCAACATCTATTCGACAGAGAGGAAAAAAATCTTGATAAAATCTTTTTTTTCTAGGATTTTTTCCATTTAATAAAACGCAATTATCCATTGAGAAATAATCTTCTAGTATTGATAAAGCTTCAAAATCAACAATTCCAAAATAACTAACAATTTTATCGAAATTAGAAAGTTGATAACAAACATTTGCTGCTCCACCAGGCAGAGATTTCTCAGGAGAAAACAACTCAGAATGAATAACGGAAATTGGAAACTCTGGGCTTATCTTTTCAGCCTTAACATAATAATATTCATCTATTATTGCATCTCCAATAACTGCTATTTTATTCATCTATGGCGGTCTTATATTTTTGTATATTCTAGTATTTCAAAATTTTTAGTTGATAATAATAATTTAGAATTCCAATTATTCCAATCAATTATTGGAAACTTAACGTCACCATCAAAAACCCCTCTAACCCTAGTAACGATCATCTTATCCACATAGCCTTTAATAATAGCCTCTTCGTAAACTCTTGCTCCTCCAATTATAAAAACTTCTTTTGATAAAATGTATTCTTTGCAATAATTTAGAGCATCTTCCAAATTAAAAACAGCAAAAGCATCAAGAGGATCATTTGGAATTTTTGAAAAACTTTCAACAAATTTATCTAAGTTATTCCAATAAGAATTAGAGACTACGATATTTATTCTATTCGGCAAAGGTCTAAACTTATCAGGTAGACTCTCCCAAGTGTTTCTGCCCATTACGCAAACATTGTCGGTAGTCAATTTTTTAAAATTAAGCAAATCTTCTGGGAAGTGCCAAGGTATGGAGTTATTTTTTCCAATATTATACTCTTCATCAAAAGCAACAATTATTGTTGTCATAGATCCAATATAGTAAAAAATATCTCAAAGGTCAAATTAATCTAAACAGATATGGGAACATTCATTTTATCCAAAGGCTCGTAATCTTCTAAAACAAAATCTTCCGGTGTATAATCATATATTGATTCTTTTTTATTTAATTTTAATTTAGGAGACTTTACTATGCTTCTTGATAAATACTCCATGACCAAAGGAATATGATTATTATAAATATGAAAATTTCCAGAAATAAAATTTATCTCTTTTGGTTTCATTTCAACTTGCTGAGCGATCATGTATGTGTAAAAAGCGGCTCCCTGAAGATTGGTTGACAAGGCTCCAACAAAAGCATCAGTAGACCTTGCATACACACAGCAATTCAAATCTTTCATTTCTCCAAATTCATTTGGAGTTACAACAAAATGATATATTAAATGACAGCAATTTAAAACAACATCGCTTTTATTTACTTTGTCTCCTCTCCAGAAAGAAAATAATGCTCTTCTAGAATTAGGATTTGTTTTTAATTCATTTATCACATAATCAATCTGATTAAAACCTGGGTTGTTTTTTAAATTATTAATATCTCCACCGCAATGTATTAAATTTGGACCATACCCATATCCAATACTAGACGGATCAAATCCATTAGAAATAGCCCATTTTTCATCTCTCCAAAAATCCCAAACTTTCGATCCCATTTTATTAAGGTCATCAATTTTATCTGAGCCTGTTAAAAACCATAAATATTCTTTCAACATAGACTTCCATGCAGTTTTTCGTCTAGTTGGAACAGGCACTCTTTCTGTTATATTTATCTTTGTAGATATAGATGGCAAATATCTAGTGCCAGTGCCGGTTCTATCCATCATAGAATAACCATGCTCAATAACCTTAAGAAGATTTTGATCAAACTCCATTAGTACATAATCTTTATTTTCATTTATTTGTCTTATATTTTCTATGAGCTTTATTTCTTCAGAAGTGAATTGAATCATAAATTCTTTCTATAAAAGCTCAAGATTATATTAATTTGATCAATAAATCAAGATGATTTCTTTTTCTTTTTCTTTTCATCTAAAAATGGCCAAGTTCTTCTAACAACTCCCATTACTGGCATTTTGAATTGTGCTATATCACCTACTCCTCCTGTCGGAGAAGATGTCATAGTTCCGATTTCATGTAACTTCAACCATTCCTTGAAAGATTTCATACAACTCCAACCCCACCAGAAGGGTCTGCTGGTGGTTGATTTTGGCCTTGTAACAATAATTTTTCAACATCCCCGATAGGAACTAAAAACACTTCACTTCCATATTCGTCATCTTTAGTTTCTCTATTTTCCTTATCATATTTAAGGCTATTGAATTGAGGATCTTTTATTTGCTTAACTTTTACATGTGTAATTTCACCATTTTCATTTTTCTTAAAATCTAAAATTGTAAAAGATCCAATATTTACGGGAAATTGACCAAAATCAAAAAAAGAAGAAGATTGGGGAAAATATTTATAATCATCTTTATTTATGCCCATTTTACTCATTCCTGTAAAATAGGTTTCTTCTTCATTTTTTAAGAAATTACTAAATGATAAATGCTTACTCATACAAATATATATCAATTAGTGGAGGTTTTATGAATTCGCCAAATTTTTCTGATTTTAGACAATTACTTGATAAATGGGACGAGATTAAAGATAGCTTTCATAAGAAATGCTTAATGGAAGATAACGACTTGGTATTCTTTTTCAAGAAAGATAAAGTGCTATATGGAGCTTCTGAGAATAGCCGACTAACTTTTGCGAGAATGAAAAATCCAGAAAAAGAAGAAAAAAAATGGAGCAAAGAAGCTACATTTTCTGCCTATAATTTAGAACAAGAAAAACCAAATGAAATTGTTTTTGGATCAAAAGATCTAAAGAATATAGAGATTGTAGACCAAGAAAAAGTGGAAAAAGAATTAGACAAAAAAGGCAAAAAAATGCCCGCCATTTCTGATTCCAATTCGGAATTAGACGAAAAGTGAACTAATTAGATGTTTTAAATATTTCTTTAGGATAATAATATTCTTCTAAACTTTCATCTAATATTATATAATAAAAATAATCTTCTTTAGCCTCGTATTCTTTATTTAATTGAAGAGATACAGGGTAGTAATCGTTGTTTATACAAATAATTTTGACCATAATAATATTTACTCTTGAGAATAAATATTATTATGACACTTCCATTTGAAAATAACAACTTAAGAAAATACCAATGTTTTTGTTGCGGCGTAGAATTTAATGAATATCAAGATTTTAAAAATCACATTATAGAAGATCATGATGAAGGGAGAGATTACATATTGTGCCCCCTAGATCATTGCAAAGCTCCTGTTCGTGATCTCAAAACTCACTTTAAGGTAAAACACCCTAGCTTTAACTTTAGTAATATTAAAGGCCAATATAAAGCAATGATTTGGCGTGATTTTACAAGTAAAGGAAAAAAGAAAACAAAAAAACCAAATTTCAAACAAGGAAAATACCAATCAACAAAAACAGGCAAAATCTTACCATACAGATCAGGAATGGAGGAAAGAGTTTACAAATTATTAGATAGACATGAAGATGTTTTGTCTTTTGATTATGAGCCTTTTGAAGTTGATTACATTCACAAAGGACAAGCTCACAAATACATCCCAGATATATTTATTACTTTTTTAGATGGACACAAAGAGTTGTGGGAAATAAAGCCATCTAATCAAACGCACCTAGAAGTAAATAAAAACAAATGGTTTGCAGCAAATGAAGCGTGTAAAATAAGAGGATGGCAGTTTGAGATTTTTACAGAAAAAAAAATAGAACAACTAGAAAAACAAATAAAAAGACAAATTATAGATTGAAAGTTTTATCAATTTTTTTATATAAATCATCTAATGTTCCATCATTAATAATAAAATAATCTATTAATTTAAATTTATCTTCAGAATTAGAAACTCTACCTTCAACGCCTTCTGATAAGTAATATTCGACAAAAGGTCTAATTTGAGCTTCTGATTCGTTTGGATCCAAATTTAAAAAGCCTGGCCTGTGGACTAATATATTAATTCCTTCATTTTCTTTAATTTTATTTAATTCATTAATGTATCTAACATCCGAAACTACCACGTCGGATGGTTGATGCCTAAAAATTAAATCAACCCAAATATCATTTTTAATTTTTCTAAAACCGTCACCAATAAACTGAAGAGCCTGCCTTACAGGCATACTAAATCCTGGGGGTGGCTCAGAAATAGTTTTCCATTTTTCAATAAATTCAATATCAACATCAAAAGTTTCACAAAATATTTTTTTTACATTAGAAGCAAACGCTGCTCTTTTTAATTTTAATTTATCGGCAAGATAATCGGATATTACGTCTTTGCCGTTTCTAAATTGTCCAGCAACGCCTATTGTGCTCATATTAATTTATATCCTTTACTCATATAATCACATGATCATTATATCAATAAAAGAAATCACATTCAACATCAGCTTATAATGGAAAAAAAAGAAAAAATTTGTGGAAATTGTCAATTATTTAATGCAGAAAAAGAAACCTGCCAAGTGGCAATATTAATTGAAGGAAAGCAATATCATATGCCAGTTAATACAAAAGATAATTGCCATATGGAAGAATTAGGAATAGAAATAAATCAAGTTAGATGGTGGGTTGAAGATGAAAACGGCAATCAGACAAATGGAAATGGGATTGTCAAAATAGAATATCCAGAAAACTTTTTTGGTAATAATAATGGGTTGTAATTTAACTTCAGATTGCAGTGGAAGAGGCTCTGGTGGTTGTTATGCTAACTGCTGCGGCGTAAGCTGCCCTCCGGATGGACTTTGTGATTCTATAGAACTGAGCTATAAAGCAGGATCTAATACTCCAGGGTATCCTTGTGAATGCGGAAGACCTTTTATAAAAAGGATATTTGACTTTTTAATTAGACCAAAACAAAAAACAATAAATATTGACAAAATAAAAGAATCTGACCTTGAGAGCAATTCGAAGCTGGGAATAGAAGTTCCGCCAATTCCCAGTTTTGAATTAGGGCAAGATCTAATAAAAAATAGCAATGATTTTATTTTTGCTCAAGGATGTTCCGTTCCTTGTGCAGATATTACAGTAAGTATAACAACAAGTAATAGTTGTGGAATTTCACTATCAGGACAAGTAGGAGGATCCAAATGTTGTTGTTCTCATGGGTCTGGAAAGGCTTATGCTTCTGTCTCTGGTGGCGGCGATTGTTCGGCCTCTATTACCTGGACAGAGATTGATGTAAGAGAAGGAGAATCTATTGGCTTTCCGCAGGTCACGATTGGAAATTCTTGCTGCACCCTACTTCACTGTGGAACAAAGTGTGGATCTAGCACTCCCTTATGGAAGAATAAGGTTATTGGCAATAAGTTAAAAATAACATTAAATAAGAAAGAATTTGCAAAAAGAATTAACAAAATAAAAAGCTTTAGAGTAGCTGCTAGGAAGGCAAGAAACATCAGGAAAAATTCTTAACAGATTCAATTATTTCAATTATTTTATCTTCTTTCATATTCAAAGTTTTTCTAACTAAATCAAAGTTTTTTAATAAGTCAGAAGGATTTCTAAAGCCAGCTGCATATAATTTTTCAGCTCTAACTTTGCCAATATTTGGTATTTTACAAAAATTAACAAGTTCTGGTCTGACCCCGTAACCAATTCTAAGAGATACCGTATTAAAATAATTTTTTTTGTTCCATTTTGCAGCCATTGAGTCTAATGAGTTCAGTACAGAATTGGTTCTTTCAAAATCAATTTGAAAACCTCTAGCTAGAGATGAAAAAGGCCCAGGATCTAGACCTTGTAACAAACAAAAATAAGCGTACCCTCCTTTGATTGAAGAATCTAAATAAACATCTCCAAAAGACTTTGTCACTATATTCTGATACTCTTCCATCTCTTCTTTTTCGCTCTTAGTAACAAATCCCATTCTGATTGAATCGACATTGCCTAAAGCCATAGACAAAGCAAAATCATTATCTTGAATATTTTTCATAAACAAAACTCTAAAATTTCTTCTTAAATCAGCCACATCGAAAGGGCTATAGTAGAACATGCTAGAGACTTTGCCGATGGTTGTGGCCTCATAATTCCCATCGACCTCTTTAATTGCCCCAACTTGAATTAGCAATTCTAAGGTTTTATTTACTATTGAATCATCAAGATCTACAGATTGAAATCGAGCCAAAGATCTTTCATACCAATTGTGAATATCTTCAATTGTTTTGATTTCGCCATGATGAATTTCACTAACCAAGTGAAAAGCCAAAGTTTTATAATGTGGATTTTCTTCATCTCCGATATGAGCCAATAATTGAGAAGTTATTTCTTGAGGAGTAGAAAGCCTATCTATATGATCATCTGCCTTGCTCTCTGGGACTAGAATGTGAACATCGCCCCTAGGGTCGTAACCAACTCTTCCCGCTCTTCCGGCCATTTGCATAATGTCATAAGTATCAACTTCTGTCATTCCCCTATGCACACCCGCAATTATGACTCTACGGGCGGGCATATTAATGCCCCATGCCAAAGTGCTAGTTGCTATTATGGCTCTTAATTTTCCGGTCTTAAATTTTGTCTCAACTTCATGTCTTTTTTCTTTCTCAAGATCTGCGTTATGAAATTCGCACTCAATTCCAATTTGATGCAGATGCCTTCTAATTCTATCTCCGGTATTTTTAGTATGAACAAATATTAAAAACTTATCTTCTTTGTATTCTCTTAATATATCAACTGCCTTATCGATCTTCGACTCTTCTTTCATTTCATAAGTTCCAATATCTTCATAATTTTCATAATGAATCGATAAAGGACAAGGTCTATACTTAGAATTTATAAAATATGTTTTCTTTTTGTTTAAATTATCTCCCACCCAATCTGCTATCTGGCGGACGTTGGGCATGGTTGCCGACAATCCAACAATTCTGCAATTAGGATTTATTTTAGCAAATTTCATAAGGCCAATCTCAAGATGATCGCCTCTTCCAGGAACTGTTAGCAAATGAAACTCATCAATAACCAATGTTCCAATTTGCTTTATCCATTCATTAGATTCTGATTTATAGTTTCTACATCTAGAATTAAGCATTTCAGATGTCATTATAATTATGTTGGAACTTTCCAACTCTTGCTTTCTTTTATCTGTCAACCTGTAGTCGCCTGTGCATATGGACAGATTCAAATCAGAAAAATGATGATTAGCATCTGTCCAATCGTCAATTTTTTCTTTGGCTAAAGCTCTCAAAGGAGCAAGATACATGGCTTTTCCGCCACGCTCTCTTATCTCTTGAGACATGAGAATTTCCGAACATATTGTTTTCCCCGCCGAGGTTCTCGCAGCAACAATTACATTGCAATCCTCATTAAATATTTCAAATATTCTACTTTGAACTGGGTTGAATTTTTCAAATGGAAATTTTGCATAATTTGGATATTTTGAAGTTTCAACTAAATTATTTTGGTCTTCTAGTTCTATTATGTTCATTTTTTCACCATATAAAAATTGAGGGGCAATGTGCATTTTATCACATTGCCCCTCAACAACACAACACTTCAAAAAATTACTTTTTTTGATTTGACTTTTGTCTTCGACTTTGTTCAGCAACCGCATAATCTTCTATAATATCAATTTTATCAAACCATTCAAATGCTCCTTTAGCTTGACATAGCCACCTGTCTAGGTCTTTATCTTTTTCGAACAACAAAGAAACATCGGCTCTATCCCCGCATACGGGCTGCGTCAATCTATCTACGATCAAATTTAGTTCATCATCAAAAAGACGATGAACATACTCTTTTACAACAGAAACATTCTTTTGAGGCTTCATGACCAACTCCTCTGATGATATCTTTGATCCAAGAAAACTTGAAAAACTATTAATCAAGGATTGGACCAATTTTATAAACCCTAGAAATTTATTGAATTTTTTAAAAATTAATGTAGAAATTAAATTTCACATTAAAGATCCTAAAATTCAAACCTTAATGATTTCTAATTGCGAAATGAAACCAGAAGGAATTTTTCTTTGGATTAATTATAATATAGTAAATTCTAGTAGTAATGTCAATGTTACAGATGAAGTTTTATTAGATTCTAATGGATCGATTAAACTAATCAAAACTATATAACATCTAATATTTTAATGTTTTCTCCATGAGAAGATGTAGATTGATGTTCAAATATCATTTTGTCATTATCTTCATATCTAAGACCTAGATTATACTCATCAATCGATACTGCTCTGCCATTTTGAGAAGCTATAACCCAACAGTAATTTGGTATCTTTTCAAGATCCCCATTTTTATCTTCTTGTGTTATTCCAACTTCTAAAACCATATTATTAGGAAGAATTAACTCTACGCTTCCTTCTTTCAATAAATGAGTAATAAAAACTTCTTGAACCCTACTTTTTGTAATCTTCTTCATGGTGCAATCCTCCTTTTGTACATTACCAAGGAAAACAATTAATATAAATTTAATTGTTCGGGTTTCATATAATTGTATTCAAATCCTTCGAAATTCTTGACTTTTGTTTTTTCGTGCAGAGGAGAGTTAATTGGCCTGCCTCTGTCGTCAACGCAAACACTCCAACAATAAATTTTGTGATCTTTTTGATAAAATTCAACTAAAGATAAATGGTGACTTCCTAAAACTTTTTGAGCAAGTTTTGTCACTAAATAAAAAGGCAAAAAAGGAGAATGTTTGTTGTAAATCTGAAATGTTTCTAAAAAATACTTTTCATAATAAGCCCTATTGAAATGAACAATAACCGTGTAGCCATCAACTTCAATCTCGGTCTTTTTCAAAATGGCAATATCATACTCTGTATCCATTGGGCCTAATGGAAAATTATAGCCAACTAGATGCTTGCTTAAGTTTCTTAGCATCTCTATTTTTTGATCGAAATTGCTCATGGCTAAGGTTCCTCTTCATATACTATTATTTATCCATTGGAACCGAAGAACTAGAAATATCTTTATCCAATTGTAAATCTCTTAGAATATCTTCACTTTCTAATATAGCAATTCTTCTTAATTTATAGTTCCAATGAGTAATATTACTTTTAATATTTTTCAATATTCTATTTAAAAACCAAGACCTTAATTCTTTTTCTTCAAAAGACAGATTTTTATTAAAACCCAAAAATTCAAAGACTTGCTTGGTATCTAGCCAACAATAAGAATCTGGGACGCCTGCAGAAACAGCTTGTTCGATAAAACGAGACAATAAAACAATCCAGTTTTTTGCAAAAATAGGATCAACACAAGCTGACTCTTCTGCCAACCTAAATTCTATCGTAGGTCTAGAACCTTTGCACAAATGATAAACATTGCAGCTAAAATATTTACTAGAACCTAATTTTTGAATTATATTAAAATAATCTGGCTTCTCGTCTGCTTTAAAAATTTCGGATATTCCTATACATTGACAATATTTATTAAATTTCCTGTGGTCTGGAATTGAATCAAAAAATACAGGTTCACACTTAACCCACCAAGACAAAATAGAAGCAAGTTTTGTAGAATTATAAAAATCATCTTGGTAGCCCTTTTTTGAAATGCAATCGCTTATGTCAAAATGAACATGAAAAGAACATCTATTATCAATTTTTATATATGAATCTTTTGATAATACATCGATTAATTTCAATACAGATTCTAAATTATCAGAAGCAGGAGAGCATATTTCCATTCCGCAACTAGAATCTGACTTGCACACCCAATCAAAGTTATTATGAGTTTGATGCCAACCATCTATCCTGACCATAAAACCTAGATTCTTAATCAATGAAGAAACATAATCGATACCAGAAGGATATTCATTCTTACCTAAAGGGTATTTTTTAAAGTCTCTTTGATCAAAAGAATTCAATTCAATTTCTACGCCAAATTTTCTCATTTTTTATAGTTGATTTAAGTTAGATCAAATTATATAATAATTTTAAGTTCAAAACAATGGGAAATAAAAAATGAAATGCTTAATGATACAAACAAAAGACAATAGAAAGCTGTTCACGCATCAGAAAAATTACAAGCACCTTTTAGAATACATAAAAACTTTTAAGGCAAAAGTTTTCATTGTGAATACTGATTCGGATCAAAAGATTTTAGATCTAAATAAACTAGTGCCTGCTTTATGCGACAAGAATTACAATATTAAAAATCTAAATTTTGAAATTTTAGAAATTAAAAAAGATAAAATAAAAATAAAAAGAAAAATATAATAAATTATATTTTTCTTTTTCAGAGCCAAAATTTTCTACTTATAACAATAAACTTTTCTACGGTTTTATGTGCAGCTTTCTGTAGCTCCCCGAGATCCTGTTTAAAAATAGTAAATATATAAAATATGTATTTTTTCATGAAAATAGCCTATTTTCATGAATCTTCTCCAAGCAGATGACTTACATCACCGTTTGAATCAACTTGCTCAACGCCTTCGCTATTCGTTAGAGCTATAGCCGCAGACCATTCTTTTAGATATTCTCTTACTTCTTCTTCGTTTTTTGCATCTATTAGTGCAGGATATTTACACAATAAATCCAAATCCATAGGAGAGGTTTTTGCTTGTTGGAATGTGGCATCATCATCTCCATTACTCCATTGGGGCAAAATTCTGTATCTGCCCTTGGTAGTGGCCTCTATTCTCTCTGCCATAAGAAAAGCGTCCATAAGACCGCCAAGTGGATTTATACCAGTATTAAAAAATAAAGGAATATTTTCAATTTTAACTCCTGGAGTAAAGTGTCTGTTCTTTTTATTTGTGACACTCATATTTACACCCAGAGGCAACTTTGTATTTTTATCTTGAAAAGACTTTGGAGCACCACAGCGAAGTCTTAAAGAGGCATAAAACTTAAGAGCCTCGCCACCACCAGAAGTTGTTTCGTCATTTCCATAAATAACTCCAATTTTTTTCCTAACTTGATTAATCACATAAAGAGTAGCGTTATTATTATTTAGGAATGGATTCAAACTTCTTAAAACCTTATTTGCAGCTTTGGCACGTTCGCCGGGTCGCTCATTTCCGCCAGCGGCAGAAATTTGTTGCTGCGTTGGATTTTCTGGAAGGTCTATGGAACCCCACTCTCTATCAGTTGGATTAACGCCTATTGAATCCCAAACAATTCCTATAGGCTTGTCTGGGAAAGCTGCCCTTATTTTATTGACAACGGTTGTTATTTTTTTTTCAACTTGTTCAAGAGAAACAGGATCATACACAACTAACGAATCCGGATCGACGTGACCACATCTTTCTGCGAATTCGGCTCCGCTGGATCTTTCACAATCCAATAAAATTGCAATACCATTCATTTTTTGAACAGAATGCATAAAGCAGTAACCCAAAAAAGATTTTCCAGAGGCTTCAGGGCCGAAAGCCTCAATAATTCTACCGCCCGGAAAACCTCCATTTATAAACTTGCCACTACATGCATAATTTACAGCTAAATTGCCAGTATCAACATAGTAAGGAACTTGACCGGCATCACGTAAAGTTTCGCCGCCAGTTTCATTTAATATACCAGCAAGAATTTCTGCATCATTATTTTTTTTAGATTTAGCCATTTAATTAACTCCTGTATTTTGTAAAAAAAAGCCTCCTGCCTAGCCTACACCAAAAGCTAGGCAGGAGGCACACACCACACCTAAGAAAAGATCAAGTTAATTTTCTTAACTCTTCTAGAAAATCTTTATCTGCCACTTCGTCATCGGCATCATCCGATTCTTCTTTCACTGCTTTTTTGGAAACAGTTGCGGCAACTGAGGCGACTTCAACTCCATCATCTTCTACAACCTGCTTTACTTTGGGGGCAGGGGCAGGAGAAGAAGCGACAGAAGACTTAGACTGATACTTGGACGGATCAAAACTAGAGCTTGTTTCCTGTTTCAATCCGAGATGGATCATCAATTCATTCTCTAATTCTTCCGCAGGCTTTAGAACTCTCAAAGACTTTAGATCATGTAAATTTTCCATCCATTGCTTGCACTGTTCAGGATCTCCAGCTGGAGATTCGTCCAAGAAATGAGAACTTTCATAATTTGGATAGGTATTTTCTCCAGACTTACGAATAGTTTTCACTAACTTGAAATCTCGACCAGTCTTGAAGTCTGTAACATCTCCAAGCTTTGGCTGATTCATTTCTTTATCGCCAAGAATTCCTCTAAGGATGGCCTCATGAACAGTTTTTCCAACAGACAAAATTTTAGGACCAACATCTTTCTTTACGTTGCCATTTTCATCTGTCTCGGCTCTGACAATAACATTATAATAATATCTATCAATTGGCTTTAGCTCTCTATAGAGAGCCTGCATTCTGTCACGCTCGTCGGGAGAGGATTGTTCCGACTCTTTCCAGAGCCATCTCAAATAGTCACCTATCGGATTTTCTCCAACCCATTTGCCATTTACTTTTTCACGAGGATCATGAAGACTTTTTCCATTCACCTTGTGAATTCTTGTTGTCTGAAAAAATGGATTGTCATCTCTACCAAACATTCCATCGTGGGCGGGGGGAAGAATTCTAAGAACTACGCTGCCTTTCCCATCTGGCATTCTTACAAAATTTTCTAAGAATGATCCGACAGATGCAGAGTTTTCATTAGACTTTATGTCTTTATATTCACTACTTAAAGCATTGATATTTAATCCCATTGTTTTCTCCAGTTAATAAAAGTTGCTGAAAGTTAATAAACGCTACTGACTTTTCACGTTCATCTTTGTAAGTTATAAGTAATATCGAATAAAAAGTCAATAGACTTTAGCAATAATCAGAAAAATCTTGAGGACCAGTTTTTGTTAAATCTATTGTGCCTGTTTCTTTCTCATCTTCTGCCATATTTTCTTTTATTTTGCTTTCTAATGCGTCCATTTTATCTTTTAAAGTCACATGACCCTCGGCCTCTAATTGGTCATTAATTTGCTTCTTTTGATTGATTTCACTCAAATACTGATCTTCTAAAGCTCTTAATATTTCTGCGTTTTTTTCTAACTTAGATAATATTATTTCATTCTTATGTTGTTCCATTGTTTTCCTTTTTTCTTCATCTTTAACGAAAGGATCCATTTTTTCTCTAAATTTTCTATCTAATCTAGCAGACTTTAAATTATCGCTAGACTGCTTCCTAAGAGCACCTCTTCTAGACAGCACTCTTTTTTTAGCTATTTCTTCTCTTTTTTTCTTTTTTCTTTCTTGCTGCTTTTTAGACATTATCTTCTCCTTATGTCTGGGATACTCTGATCTATTGGAACATTTTTCCATAAATCAACTTCATCGACTGCGGCTCCGTGATACTTGGGGCCTTCGTCGTCAAACGAAAGTCCAGCGGAAGGAACGACAAAACACTCAGAGCCAACTTCAACCTCTCGTCCAGAGTCATCTTTTGTCAAATATTTTAGCATTCCGGCAGATGATTTTTCTTCGTATATCGGGTATCTTTTTCCAACGGTAAATTTATATCCTCTTTGTTCAACTTTTACTTTTGTTGTTATTTCAGGATCATAGACTTCTTGTCTCAAAAATTTCTTATTATCGGCATTGTTTCTAGGCGGACAAATATTTTTAAAATTTTGTGAATTAGAATTTATATTTAGAGTCTTTTTTAATTTTTCTAATAAATCTTGATTTTGTAATATTTCGCTTAAATCCTCATCTTCAACCACTTCAGAAGAAACTAAAGCTCCGCTATCGAAACTAAATTTTTTATTTTTTATAAATATTCCAGTTGGAGTTTCTTTGTAGCCAACTTTTTTCTTTGTAAATTCAAATATTTCGATATCAACTATAAGTATGTTTCTTCTTGCCAGTTGAGATATAATCTTGCCTGCCAAAAAATCTAAAGAAATTTCTTCTTCAAACTTTCCAATTTTTGTAGTTTTAGACAAAACTTCTTCATTGTATGTGCCAGGAGAATCTCCTGCCTCTTTATAAAAATATGTAATTTCAAATCCCATATAATAAATTAGTTACTTTCTTAAAATTCCAGTTCCATACCTAGTTTTAAACACGAATCCATCTGTGTTTTTAGACTTGCAAAAATCCATAAAAATTTTATTTATTTTTTTATCGTAATTTAAATAATCCATTACTAAATAACCGTCCATATTTAGTTTTTCCCAGCACATCTCAACGGATTCTTTTATTTGATCAAAGTTAGATTTCTCAGTTAATAAAATAAGATCAAAACTTTTAGCCTTTTGCAAAAACAGATTGTCATATATTTTGCCATAATAATAATCTGTTTTTATTTTTTTTGTTATATCTTTTATATTAGAAAATGCTAATCTCTCTGAGTAAAAATTATCATTCGAACTCTGAAAGCCAAAAAAACTTTCAACATCTTTATTGCCATACAAAAAACAACAAATCTCCAAACCTAAATTAAGACCAATTTGCAGAATGGATTTAGGAAATAAAAATCTACTTAAATAAAAATAAAAAGGCAAATAAGTTGGGTCTTGATACTGACTACTCTTTCTGGACTCTTCGTCAAATAGTCTTAGTTTATCTAATAAAACCTTAGGAGATATAAGCTGACTTTTAATTTTTTATTTAATTCATTTTCAAATGATAAACTCATAAAGAAACAAATATTGGATTATTTTCACCAATATACGCCCCTAAAAAATTCGAGTCGAAATATTCAACGGCATCTTCTAAAGACATGCCAAATTCAACCAGTATTGATATGCATTTTTCAATATCATATACAATACAAAAAGAAGGATTGCTTTGAGTGTATCCTATAATCGCCTGGTCAAAGCCATCGATAACAACAGCTTCAGAATTGTGGTTTTTTACAATTTCTATTATTGTGCTATATCTCATTTTGACCTTCCACTGTATTCTTTCCAAATCATCAGATCATATTCAGCAACTGATAGTCCGGACTGTTTCACTATATTCAGAAATAATTTCTCTATTTCTAAATAACTTTTCTTAATTGGCGTTTGTTTTGGAACATTATAACCTTTGTCTCTTAGAAAATGCAATATATGAACATCAAGACCGGCGCAATTAGCATCTTTTCGACTATGAATTATAAAACACCTACTAGTTTTCATTCCAATTCCATGAATTTTTTCTAAATCATCAGCCAAACATTTTCTCAAATCTAAATTAGAATTAGCTAATTGCCAAAATGTTTTTGCTTTATTATTGTAACAACCAATTCCATAATTTTTCATCAAAATAGGAAGATCTTCTTTTTGTATTTTCTTAATACAATCGAATGGTTGAAAATGTTTAATAGAAAATTTATTATGAATAAAAATTAAAAAATTCTCTAAGCATCTGCTTGCTGTGATGGCATTTTTACCAGCGGCCAAAACCCAAAAAAGCAAAACTTCTTCTAGTTGCTCTTTTGTATTATCGAATTTGGTTATATTAACTGGGTCGATCATCTCATGTTCTCTGCGGTGGAGTTCATAAGCCTGTTGCTTAAAGAAGAGCCTGCTTTGCAACAATTGTTGGATCTTCTACTTGGACGACTAAATTTTGCTTTTTCAATTGTAGACAAATCAAGATAACAATGCCAACATTTTTCTTCATCATGTTCTATTCTAGAAAACTCAATATTATACAGGCTTTCTAAATTAAACTTATTATGAATTGAAACTAAATCTTTTATAACTACCTTCTGTTTTTTTTCTTTGTATTTATTATCAACATTTATTTCGTCAATTATTGAAACGCCCTTATAATCAAATATTTTTGGCAAGACCCATTCAATACCAGAGCCAGATTTATTTATTAAAAAATAATTTCTAGCTTTCTTAAGAGAATACTTATTGAATGTCAAAAACTTTCTTGGCAAACAGTTCACATATCTTAAAAAACATTTTTTATGCGAAAAAAATTCGTGATCATTGTAAGAAGGAGAAGCGAAATTCAAATTGTATTTTAAAAAAATATTAAAATAATCACTAATTTTTTGTTGTGATATTTTAATATCAGAATCTATGAAAGATATTGTTTTATAAAAATATGTCTTAAATCTATATTTATCATATAATAAAGCTATGTTTTCCCATCTATTTTTAGATTGGGCATCTACAAGAACAATATCATAATTGGGATTATCATAAGTAATCCAATTATCATAATTGCAATCAAATTTAAATATAAAAATTAAATGTTTTTTCCAAAACATAATCACCTACTTTTTCTAACTATGCTTTCAACTTCGTCGGTCATTTCTCTCTTCATCACAATATCAGAACTTAATTTATCCATTTCTTTTCTAATCATATGACCTCTACTTTGGGCGTTTTCATGAGCCTTATCCCAAGATCTTAAGTGCTGCTTTAATAAAATGACCTTGTGTTTAGCCGAAATAGTATCTTTTTTATAATCAGAAACATCTGATTGTTTTCTGGCGTTCGCTTCTGCTAATTTATCTGTGCATCCTTCTTCCTTAAATTTCTCGTAAGCTGAAGAAAAAGCAAGCTCATGTTCGTATTCTTTGTAGGCTAATAAAGCCTCTGCTTCTGCTAGCTTTTGTGAAAAATAATCATACCAAAGACCTAAATTCTCCATAAAAGAATTTAAGGTAATTTCATTAAATGCTAATCTTGTATTGTCCAATACGATTTCTTGATCTCCAATTTTAATTGTAGATTTCGCTATTGGAGCTTCTTTAAAATAATCTAATTCACTCATGATTTTCTCCTTGTAAATTGTCAGGTTGATCTAAGTTATCTGATTCATCTAAGTCTTGATTATTATAACCAGCATCGTTTGAAAACTTATTCTTATTCTTGTCCTTGCCCTTCATTTTATTCCAAACTTTTTTCTCTTGGCTATTTTCGTCAGAAACTTTAGTCACAGTATTCATCTGGTATATCTTCCAAATCCTGTCGTATTCAGCGGCAGAGATTTCATTCATAGCCAAAGTGCCTACGTGCTTATCATCTTTATCATTAAGTTTAGCATCATATTCAACATGAAAAGTAAACCTACTTTTACCATGCCTGTGCTTAATTACAAATATTCTGGCTACTCCGGCTTCTTTTTCTTGATGCATTTGATTAATTGACCAGCAACCATCCAAAGGTCTAATTTGACCATAACTATCTGCTAAATTGGTGTCGTCAATAACGCCGGGTCCTAGGCCGTCTTTATTCTGGGCATCTCTTGCACTTTTATTAGGCTGCATGGCCGTAAATATGCAAATATCTTCTTCTGTTGCCAAGCCTCTTAAATCTCTAACAATTCTATATCTAGATTCCCAAGTTGGCATCCCAGGAAAATCTTTCATTTCTCCGATGTAATCAATAATTACTAAATCTGGCGTGAAGCCTATCATATAGAGTTGCTGCATGTATGCCCGCAAAGTATTGACCGTCATACTACCCGCCGGGAACTGCTTAATAACTAAAAGTCTTTTGTCTTCTTTGTCTTGAACTTTTTCAGACAAAGCGTTCATAACCACGTCAGACTTATCTTTAATTTCATTTATATTTATATTTGCTATTTGAGCGTCAAAGCGTTCTGCAATTTTGTCTTCGTCCATTTCAAGAGAAACATATAAAACTTTTTTGCCCAGTTGAACATTTCTTAGTGAAGCACTAACCAGAGCCAAGCTTTTTCCGGTTCCACTCAAACCAATCCAAGAATAAATCTCACCTCTATGAGGACCGCCTCCCAATAGAGCGTCATCAATACTCTTAAATCCACTGGTGAATCTTTCTTGAGCCTCTTCATCCTTAGTAATTCTTTGAAATCTCTCTTCAAATGTTTCAAAATAATTCAATCCTTCGTTGAAATTTCTATCAACAAGCAAAGCTTCTTTTAAAGCTGATTGAATTTTGACCCAAGTGGATTCTTCTTCCGGGTCTTTTTTCATCAATTGAAGAGAGGTATCAAACGCATTTTTCAAACTCATCAATTTAGCAAAATTAAGAATTTTCTCTAAAAGATATTCCCTAGACTCTAAATTAGGAACGTATTTTGCGTAAAGAGCTTCAGTTTCAGAAATATATCTTTGCTTAATTTCTACGTCTTTGTTGCCGACTGAACTCTGAACTTCTTCTATAACAAAAGACTTTTGTGGTAAAATATTCCACTTATCAAGATGAGAAAATAAATTTCTGCAGAGTAGCTGATGAACTTCTTCTACAAAATAATTAGGATTTATCAAATCTCTACACTGAACAGTGAACCAACGATCATTAAGTAATAAAGCTATTATATTTCTTTGAAATTCTTCTGTCCAATTATATTTTATTGTTTGGTCATCATCAGGATTTGTATTTTTACTTAATTTAAATGTTTCTTCTTCAGTCAATTCTCCGTCATCAAAATCAAAATCTTGATCTGGCATTTAATTTTTCTCAAAAATTCTGTTGTGTGTGTTGTTTACTCTTACAAATGTACAACATTTGCTAAAATCTTTCAACGTCTCAGTGCCAACATATGTGCAAGCACTTCGAATTCCCCCTAGTATTTCTATAATAGTATCATCAACCTTGCCTTTATAAGGCACTTTTACGGATCTGCCCTCTGAGGCTCTATAGTTGCATTGTCCGCCATTAAATTTATCCATGGCCTCTTTGCTACTCATTCCATAAAAATTCAAATATTGCTTGTTGCCATCGTCGTCATAATGCCAATCACCCTCGCATTCGTCATGGCCGCTTAGGAGGCCACCAAGCATGACAAAATCAGCCCCAGCACCAAATGCTTTGGCTATATCTCCAGAAGATGTACATCCTCCATCGGCAACTATGTGACCACGCAAACCGTGAGCCGCATCCGCACACTCTGCGATGCAACTTAGTTGAGGATACCCAACTCCAGTTACAATTCTGGTTGTACATGCACTGCCTCCTCCGATCCCAACTTTGACTATATCAACTCCACCATTTAATAATAATTCTTGAACCATTTCAGGAGTGCAAATATTACCAGCCATTAAAACGGAATCTTTAAATTTTTCTCTTATTATTTTACATTTTTCTTCAAAAAATTTAGTATAACCATTCGCAACATCGAGACAAATATATTTTGGAGCAGAACCAAAAGCTTTCACAAAACTATTTAATTTTTCAAATTCTTCTTCTTTAATTCCTAAAGTATAGAAAGCTTGATTACTTCTAAAGAAATCAACTAATTGATTTACTGTGTAATATTTATGCAAGCAAACGTTCATGCTGTGCTTTGCAAAAGCATTGAACATCGCAAATGTGCCAGTAGTGCTCATGTTTGCAGCAAATATAGGAACTCCCTCCCAAGTTGCTTTAGAATTTAAAAATTTAAATTTTCTATTCAAATCAACATTTTTACGGCTAGGAGATTCTGATCTTTTCGGACGAATTAAAACATCTGAAAAGTCTAGCTTGATTTCGTTTTCTATTCTCATAATTTATTTCCTAGTTGTTGACGCTATATTTTATAAGATGCAATTGCAATGTCAATATTAGAAAAACTAGCTCATGGGAAGAAAAAAGAAATTAATCAATAAAGTCCATAAGAAAAAAACAGACAAAAAATGTTTCTTTTGTGATAATAAAGAATATTGTACGTTAGACGTACATAGAATAATTCCAGGTTGCGAAGGAGGAGAATACACCTCTAGCAATACAGTGACATGTTGTTCTTGTTGCCATAGAAAAATACATGATGGAAAAATTAAAATTGACAGAAAATATCCATCTACCAAAGGATGGGTTCTTCATTATTTTGATGAAACAGGAAATGAATTTTGGGATTAAATATCATAATCAATTGGATATGTTGTAATTTTTATATATTTTTCATTTTGATTATAACAAAGCTCTAAAGAAACTATTGTTTCTCCAATGTAGGCAGAACCTATTGTAAGATCATTGTCTTTTTCATAAGCAATCAAGTAGCAATTTTGATCTATTTTCATTGTTCTTTTTGACCGCCTAGATAATCAAATTCTGATATTGAGACCATTCCTGTTCTAATCGATTTTTCTCTTGTATTCTCTTGCCAAGACTTTTTTGAGCATTCCAAGTTATAGCTTTACAATAAGTTATAAATTTAGTATCCATGACCAAAGAAGCTTTTTTATGAGGTCTTTCTTTTATAGGAACTAAACATTTAATGAGTTTGTCCAGCATTTTTTCTTGATACAGCCCAAATTTTTGACGATTAGCTCCATGACGAGTTTTGTTTTTCCATAAATTAGATAACTGTTTAACTAAGGATTTTATAAATTCATCTTTAGCATATTTTCTACAAAGTTCTAAAGCATTTTCGATATAGCATTGTCTTTTATAATAAGATGCGGCTCTAAGCAAAGCCATTCTCATATCTTGAGCTATATCTTCTTGACTATCAGTATGATTATTCCTTGTATTTTTTTTCAATAATTGCCAAGCTTGATACTCACACAATTCGCCAAATTTACTATCTAAAATAAGATACTCTTCTTCTGTAACTGGAAACGAGTTCTGTATAGCTTTCATTTTATAACCTCTTTAATATTTTTTAAATTATTCAAATGTTCACCGAAATGACAAGAAGTCTTTAGCTTAAGATTTGGAAACAGATCGTCATCTTCTTCTAAAGCTTTTTTTCCAAGTTCAAATACCAATTTTAAATCTTTTCTTTTACAAGCAATAGCATAGCCATCGTGTATATGAAAAAATATTTTTGCTTTATTGTTTATGGATTCATGTAATTTTACAAGTTTTCTTAAACAAATCATATTTGATGGAGATTGTATACAAAAATTTCTAATTTTATACAACTCTTCTTTTTGGAATTTTCTTCTTCTACCGAATATGTCCGTCGCGTAATTGTTGCTATCGACTGTTTGGGATTTTACCCAAGCAAAAGCAACAGGAAAGGTTTGTTCTAATTTATATATTAGTTTATCAGCAAATTTTTCATTTATACCCAACCTCTTAGATAAAGAATTTGAACCTTGACCGAAAATAACAGGCAAAAATATGTTTTTACAAATTTTTCTTTGCTCTTTGTTGGTGGCCTCAGATTTTGTTAGTGACTGCCAGATAGACTTATACAAATCTACATTTGAATCAAGTATTCTCGATAAATTTGCATCTTTAGTTATCCATTCTAAAACACTAACTTCCATGTGTTTGAAATCATAATACATAAAAACACTATCATCACTTGGCAGTCTTAAAATATTCTTTTGCTTTTCTCCCATTGAATGAGGAAGATAACAGTCTTTTAATACTTTTAAATTCTTCATTCTACCATTAGATTGTCCTTCAATCTCGTAATAAGAATAAACAAATTTCTTCTCGGCCAAATCAACTAATGGATTAGTTTCTATGCTAGGAATTACATTTGATATTAGTGGGTAATAGACTTTATCATAAAACTTTTCAAAAGACTTCCAACTATCAGTCTTACGAATGTGATTAAAAAGAAAAAAGGCTTCCTTGGAAGTCGTAGGTTTCTTTTTGGGTAAAGCAAAGTAAGAACAAAGAACACTCAAATCGTAAACTTTATTGCTAAAATTTACGTTGATCTGCGATTTTTTCCTAAAAAAAGATAAGATATTTTTTAGATTCCAAGTAAGCAAATTGGAATTTTTTGTATAAAAATATAAACTTGCAGCCAAACTTTCAATATGTTTTGGCTCACATAATGAAATTATTGATTTCTGGCCTTTGGATTGAATAGCGAAATCTACAGAAGAATCGTCAGTCCAATCTACAAAATCAGATTCAAAATGAAAAAATACGTCAGAGTTCTGTATCGAGTCTAATATTTCAGCAATTTCTGACATTCGGGCATTATAATCTTAGCTCTCACATTAATCTACTTTTGTCTTCGGCTTTACAATATTTTTCAATCTGGCTTCTCTCTTCGAATCTCTAATAAATTTTGATTTTTTTTCTTTGAGTTTTTTTAGTTCTTCTTTATTTAATTTCTTTTTGACCAAACCAGAATTAATTCCCTTGTTTCTTTTTTTCTTTATAGAAAAAATAATATTTTTATTTGTTGTTTGTTTATTATAAAATTTTGCAATTGCTTCATCAATCGAAATAGAAAATCTTTTAGCTAATCTTTTTAGATTTCTTCTATGTTCTTTCATGATTAATTAATATTAAAGTTATTGGCGCACTTGGGGCGTATCCCTGAGGAAATATTCTCTTTTAAGTTAAACGTTTTAGAAAAACTTGTGGAGAACTTCTAGGGACAATTCTATTTGTTTGATCTTTTTCTACCTTTTCAGTTTCTTCACTTTAACTTAATACTGAATATTTTTTCAACGTTATTTCCGTTTTGACCATGACCCTACGCCCCATGACAGATCAACTACTGTCTGGTTACATGGAAAACCCTTTCGGGAAAATATTCATTTGGTTTAAAGTAATACAGCACCTGATATACCTCGTCAAAGGTATGTAATTAACTTTCATTAATTACTGCTTAGAAACACTAGGGGAGTTTTTAACCCTATGGTTTGCCAAACGCATCCTGTTCCTTTTTCTCTTTCGAGATTTTATGCTAATAAAATTAGCCCGTGCAAGGTGCAGGAAAACACAACGGAGATCAAAATTACTCGTTTAGAAAGTTTTAGAAAGTTGAAATATAATAGTATCTTGAAAGTTGTTTCGTTTGATTAATTCTATCGTTTCGAATAGAATAGTCAACACCAATGAATGAGCTAGAATTAATTTTGAAGTACAACATGACAGATTTAGAAGCAAAAGCTTTTAAAATCTGTTTAATGTGGCAAGATTTATGTAAAAAAGAATTTCCAAATGAAAGACATATTAAAATTAGTAAAAGTAAAGACCCTAGGAAAACTACTCTTTTTAAATATTGCTATAAATTAGTTAGAGAAACAAAAGGCCTACTAGATAGTGATAAAGAATATTATATTTATATTGTCGCTCAATTGCAAATGCTAAAATTAATGAAGCATGAAAAAGTCCATGCTTTAATTGAGCCTCAAATACTTACTGGCGATAAAGCTTGGAAAAGATGGAAATTATGGAAAAGAAAATTTGATAAAAAATTAAATGAAATAAAAACCTCTTCCGATTTGGGTCTTGTTACTAGTCCAAGATTAATTAAAATTGAATTAAAAAAGACTCAAGAATTTTTGAAAAATAAAGATAAATCTTCTATAAAAAAAGAAGATTTTGAAAGATGGGTTTCAAATAAATTAATATCTCCTTATTATGTAGTTTTATCTGATTTTGCAAAAAAGAATATTTCAAATTTTAATTTTGATTTATATAGACCATCAATAACTCCTGATGTTGAAGAATTTTATAAAAAGGAATTTAAAGATGAGTTATAAAAATCACACAATATTTGGAGAAAAAAAAGAAAACAACGATATTAACAAAGTTTTTATAAATAAAGACCAAAAAGGAAATTGGTATTTTCAAAATGACAAAGGAAAATATATTTTAGCACCTGCTACACTAACGGAATTTTCTTTGTCTCCTTTAGTTGCTGGAGCCGATAAGGCCATACAATTTGGTTGTAAGTCTAAAAATTTAGATTCAAAAGATGGCCTTTACCTATATTTTTCAGAAGAACAATTTTTAGATTGTGACATTAGACTTGAACTTAAAAATAATTTTTTTGATGGATGGATATATGATGCTTTTTCTGAAAATATAAAAACAGAGGCGGGACAAAAAATTTGGGCTTGTAATTACCTAAATATTTATTACGATACTCCGCCTAAAATCATATATCTAAAATTAGACGTAAATTAATTTTCATATTCTCTAAGTATTTTTTCTAAATCTTCTATAGAAGATATTTTTTTAGAAATATTGTTTATGCATCTTTTATTATTGATTCCATGAGTATGTTTCATATGGCAATGATTGCATAAAACTCGACACTTTTTCATTTCTCCAACTAAATCTTCTATGGAGTGTGATTTTGCATAAAGTCTATACATTCCGCCTGCACTTGATCTTTTTGAATATCCATTTTTTACATGTTCTGACTTTTCTTCACCGGGTAGGTGGTCAAAACACAAGTTGTAAGGATGAGTATTATATCCACATTCTTCGCAACCTTTGGACATTTTATAGATATCTACACATTCATGTCTGTGATTTAATATTTCTTTACTAGTTTTGCCCATGTTATAATCTTGTTAGTAACCATAACGAGATTATATTAAGTATTAAAATGATTATCAATAGTAAAAAATTCAAAAAGTTTATCTCTAAAAATAAAATTCAAACAAGAATTTCCCAAATCGCAAGAAAAATAAATAAAGACTACAGAGATCAGAAAGTCTTATTTCTATGCGTTTTAGACGGATCTTTTATGTTTGCTTCTGAACTTTATAAAAAAATAAATCTAGAATCTGAAATATCATTTATAAAGATTAAGTCATATGAAGGGACTAAATCTAAAAGCATAAAAGATATAATTGGAATAAACACAGATGATCTAAGAAAAAAAAATATAATAATAGTAGAGGATATTGTGGACACAGGAAAAACAATCAATTATTTGTTGAAAAAAATTAAATGTAAATCAATAAAAATAGCTACTCTTCTTTCGAAACCTGATGTTCATTCTATTGAACTAGATTATGTTGGGTTTAACATTTCCAACAAATTTGTAATTGGTTATGGATTAGACTATAATGGTCTAGGCAGAAATTTATCAGAGATTTATCAAATATTATGAAAAAAGTAGAATTAGCCCAATTTTTATATGCTTATGTAGAAAGTGCTGAAGATCAAGAAAAAGGCTCTTTCATAACGCACGTAATAAACACAAGTACTCAAAATGGAAAATTATCTTTCAAGTTCTGGAATTTAAAAAATAAAAAAGAATTTCCAAAAGCTGGAGATTTTATAAAAATAAAAGTTTTAGATTTAGCGGAGGCTGAAAATGAACTGAATATGTATAAAACTTTGTCTTTAGACTCCACTTCTAAAAACAAACCTTTTTATTGTGAGCACATTTACATAAATCAAGAAGATGTGCCCGAAGATTTTTTAAAAATAATATTCAAAGATAGAAGCAAACAATTATCTTTTGCTGCCGAATTATTAAGTGATTCTTCTTGTTGGATAGATAAAAACAATCATAAGTTTTTAACTGATTTGTTAAAACCAAATCTAGATAAATTCACCACCGCACCAGCAGCAATTGCTCATCATCATAATTATAAGGGCGGTCTTTTTATTCACACTAGTGAAGTTTTTAGTAATTGCCTTGCAATTGCAAATGCATCTTGTAATAAAAATTTTTATTATGAGAATGTACATACCGATGTTTTATATTTAAGTGCATGGCTTCATGATTTAGGAAAAATAGAAACTTATTTTATGGATGGAGACTGTCCTAAAATAAATTCAGAAAAAGAAAATTTGATTGGACATGCTACTATTTCTAATTTTATTTTTAGAGAAGCGGCAATTAGAAACAAATTAGATGAAGACTTTATAAATAAAGTTTCTCATTGTATTTTATCTCATCATGAAAAAATAGAATGGGGAGCTGTCGTAGTTCCTCAAACTATGGAAGCAAAAATACTGTGTCGAGCCGACTACATCAGTTCTAGAATCTCAGATTAATATAATCCAATGTATTCTACTGGTGAGTCTTTTATTACTTGATAATATTTGACTGGGCCGTCTAGTGTCTTTATTAGATATTTGCTGTTTATTTTTACTTTGTAAATATCTCTTCTTTCTTCCATTCCTTGTAGATCTCCAGCAAGTCCATCCACATGACTAAAACTATTTGATAAAAATATATTAGCTGGCAAGTAATCTGTTTTGCTATAAAAATCTCTATCTTTAGCTGGTCTTGCTGTGTATAGTGTTAGTATTTGATCTTTTTTATTTGGATTTTGAAGTTGAGAAATCAGATTGAAATAATCTTGTTTTTCTTGTTCGTTGGTGAAAAAATATTTTGATTCTTCTTCATCTGACTCTAGAATGTCTTCTATTATGAATTTTTCTCCTTCTTTCCAATATTGAAAATCTCCTTGTTTATTCCCAACTTTAATTTCTGCACTTATTGAAGGAGATAAGAAATCCTCATCAGTTTGATGGTGTAATGGGAAAATTGTTACAATG
>Ga0114981_10000450_pt1 | contig 26780 bp, 49 predicted proteins | sample S_140806_MF_Meta_FD_87028 | JGI IMG/M metagenome (GOLD analysis project Ga0114981, IMG submission 87028) | Freshwater microbial communities from Lake Simoncouche, Canada to study carbon cycling - S_140806_MF_MetaG | ecosystem: Environmental > Aquatic > Freshwater > Lake | place: Lake...
ACTACGGCTGCGCCGACAACGACTACATCTGGGCCGACGACTACGGCTGCGCCTACGACTACGGCTGCGCCGACAACGACTACATCTGGGCCGACGACTACGGCTGCGCCTACGACTACGGCTCCCCGTTTCGAATATCTAGGCCAAGCTTGCAATGCGGGAGGTAGTATATCAGTTTATACTGAGGCTAATAACGGATGGAGTCAGTCTTCTACTGCATATGTTGGACCTACTGGACCCGAAACATATTCTGGTTATTTTATATACGGTGGATCGACATATTTCTATACAAATGGAGGAGCGGTATCAACTAGTTGTCCTGAGCCGACCACGTCTACTACGGAGGCTCCACGTTACTCATTTGAGGGCAATCTCTGCCCTAGTCAAGGAGGCAATGGTGTAATTATTTGGCTTGAGACTAGCGAATTTAATAGTAGTTCTATTGCATATGTTAATTCTTCTGGACCTACAACCTATAATGGTTATTTTGTGTATAGCCCTAACACATATGTATATACAGATGGAGTGGCAACAGTGAATTCTTGTTAAGCCTAATTTGCCCACTACGATTGAATAACCTATTAACACAAGAATCTAATAAATTATTATGACGACTACGACAACAGCTACGCCGACGACAACAGCTACGCCGACGACAACAGTTGCGCCAACGACAACAGTTGCGCCAACGACAACAGCTACGCCGACGACAACAGTTGCGCCGTTTTCAGAAGACGAATTTAGTGTTGCTGTTGTTTACGACACTTGTTTAATATACGATACACAAGGGACTTCATCAGGATATAGAATAAGATTATCCGACCTAGACGTTGGTAACGGAACCAAAAGATTAACAGTTGAACCTACTGGTAACACAAATTTTAAGGCACTTATTTCAGCAGATATAATATATCCAGCGCCTCCTGACTATGTTTTTCCTGATCGTCCTGCGGAACCTATTGCTACTACCCCTAATCCTAACGCGACTACCACCGCTGCTCCAACCACGACCTCTTCTCCAACCACGACCTCTTCTCCAACCACGACCTCTTCTCCAACCACGACCTCTTCTCCCACCACTACCGCTTCTCCCGGCCCTCCTCCTCCTCCTCCTCCCGGTCCTCCTCCCGGCCCTCCTCCCGGCCCCGGCACTACCGCTGGCCCCGGCACTACCGCTGGCCCCGGCGCTAGAAGCTTAACTTTCAATGAAATCTTTCTTTCACCCGCAGGTGCAACTAGCCAGAGCGGAGGAGATCCGTTCGCGGACGAACCATGTCTTCCAGAAAGAGATATCGAAGATACCTGCTGCTATCCAAATCCTTTTTCTATAGGTGTGGCAGGAACTTCCGTAACTCTTTTAGACCCTATTACACCCAACAATTTATGGTTTGTAAAAGTCTACTTTAGAGGAGAAGAATGGTTTAACGGGATTTTGAGAAACGGAGATACGGTGGAAACACAGCATCTTCCAACTAGCTATCCATATGCACACGGCGCAACGTCTTCACCATTTACTGCTATTGCATATTCAACTAATAAACCGGATATTATTGCCACTCCTAAAACCTTCACTGTTGGAACACGATGCACGACAACAACAGAAAACCAAACAACACCATCTATTACAGAAACAACAACACCAGAGGCAGTATCAGAAACAACACAATCTGGCGAAACAACAGCCGCTGGCACAACAGCCGCTGGAACAACACTAGAAAGCATTGGAGAATATCGTTGCGAGATGGTTCCAGATGGTCAACTGGTTCAAGGAGGCTACGGCCCATATTACTCTTATGGGACACAAGGCACTGAGACTGTTTATATACCAGTTCCTGCTGCTGGCAATAACCAGACTTACAGCAATTATGGAAGTTCAATTACCTGTTATCGCTATCCATAAAATTAAACTTATTTTTTTACTTTAAAAAAATATGAAAAAACTAACAATAGGAATGGCTACATACGACGATTATGACGGCGTATATTTTTCAATTCAAGCTTTAAGACTTTATCAATTAAAAGATATTGAAGAAGATGTTGAAATTATTGTTATTGATAATAATCCAGAAAGCAAACAAGGAGAAGCGGTTAAAAGATTTATAGAAGGAGGGGCTAAGGCAAAATATATTCCATATACTGATAAACAAAGCACATTTATAAAATATGAAATATTTAAGCACGCCACAGGCACTTATACATTAGGAATAGATTGTCACGTTCTTTTTGAACCTAATGCTATTAAAAACTTATTAAATTATTATGAACAAAATCCTAATACAAATAATCTCATTCAAGGACCACTTTGGTATGATAGCTTAGATTCAAATATGTCTAGTCAATTTGATCCAGTTTGGAGAGGAAATATGTATGGAATCTGGGGAAATAATAAAGAAGAAATGGAGAAAGGAGAACCTTTTGAAATACCAATGATGGGCATGGGAACCTATTCATGCAGAACCGCAGCATGGCCAAAAATAAATGAAAACTTTAAAGGATTTGGAGGAGAAGAAGGATATATTCATGAAAAGTTTCGCCAAGCAGGTGGAAAATGTATTTGTTTGCCAAATTTTAAATGGGTTCACAGATTTGGAAGACCAAATGGAGTTCCTTATAGGAATAGCCTAGAAGATAGAGTTTGGAATTATTTTGTTGCATGGCTTGAAATTTATAAAGATCCAGATCATCAAATAATTAAGGATATTTACGATCATTTTAAACAATCTTTATCAACAGAAAAATTAGATGAAATACTAGAAAGAGCAAAAAAAATATGATAAGTTGCGTAATGCCCACCTATAGAAGAATGAGATGTGTCGAAAGGTCTATCTCTTTATTTTGTAAACAAGATTTTAAAGATTCTGAATTAATTATTTATAATACTGATTCCGAAAATCCTATAATCTTATCAGAAGACTTTAAAGAAGAAAACATTAAAGTAATAAATAATAATACAGATTTACAAACAGGAGAAGACTATAATAATATAGGATCAATTAGAAGAGATTCTTTATCATTTGCATCTGGTAAATATTATATTTGTTGGGATGATGATGATATATTTTTACCTTGGAATAATCGACAGTGCATTGATAATATTTCAAAAATAAATAAATGGGCTTGGAAACCTAGATCAAGTATGGCTAGAATATACCATAATAAGCCAAAAATATCACAAAACGTTATGGAGGCATCAATTATTTCTATTCTTGAAAAAGTAAAAGAAATTGGTTACGAACTACATCTTGGCGGTGGAGAACACATGAGATGGGTTAAAGAATTAGAAAAAAATCAACAAGTAAAAGTTGACGACAATTCAATCCCTGCTTATTCTTTTAACTGGTCAGATCCTTACGAAATAGGTGGACACAAAAATAGCGGAAGCATTAACCATGAAGATAATTTTAATATACATAAAAAACAATGCTTAGATAAGCACGCTAGGCCGTTGCAAAAAATTGATGTTGAAGATGAAGTAAAAATGTATGTTGATCTTTTAAAAAATAGTATTGGTCAAACAATAGATAATCATAAAATAGAACAATATTTTTACGATAAATATGTTAGAGAATACGAATAATATTTTATATGAAAGACCTTTTACCATTATTAAAACCTAAAAAAATTAATAGTAATAAAATTCATCTAGGTCCGTGCGAGGACGGTGGATATGTTATTAATGAAATTGTATTAGAGAATTGCTCTGCTCTCTTTACCTATGGAGTTGGGCAAGAATTAAGATATGAATTTGATTTTAATGAAAAATATAAAAAACCAGTTTATATGTTTGATCATACAGTTGACCATGATCTTAATGGACCTATTTTTTTCTTTAAAGAAGGGTTAGGATTTACAGAAAATTGTAAAGATGTAATTGAACATTATAATAAATATAATATTCAAGGAAATATCTTTTTAAAAATAGATACTGAAGGCGCTGAATATGATTACTTTGCCAAAGTTGATATTGATAAACTAGCATCGTTTACAGATGGGATATGTTTAGAGGTTCACAATTTGAGTGATGAAAATTATAGAAATAAATGTTTTGAAATTTTAACTATTATTAATAAACATTTTAGCATGACTCATATTCATGGAAATAATCATGGTCCACTTTTTGAATTACAAGGATTTAAAGTTCCTAAAACGCTAGAACTTTCTTTTGTTAATAAAAGATTAATCTCTTACGAAGAGATTGATACAGCAAAATATCCAATTAAAGATTTAGATTGTTCAAATGTAAGGAATAGTGTTGATTATGATCTTGGTTTTATTAATGCTTTTTAATAATTTTAAATTAGAGTTTAAAATATATAAATAAGAGACCTAACTCTTGTTGAGTTAGGCGTCAGGCCCAAAGTCAACTTCAAACATACCATAAAAATTAACCTCTGGACCTTTGTATTCTTCTGGAGGATCGCAGTTTATCTCCCCTCCACCACCGCCACCACCCTCACACAGAATATACCTACTATAATCTATTTGTTCATCTTCACGTTCGTAAAAAGATTCCCGCTCAAAGGGCCAACATCTATATGAACATTTATTCCTTGTTTGATTTTTGCTTGGTTCTTGTGAAAAATTAAAAGATAGACTTATTGGACCCTCTGCGAATTGAATTTCTTTACTATTTTTTATACCAAAGATAGGAATATCTAATTCATAAGTCAAATTAGAACAAGGAGGATTATCATCAATCTCTTCCTCGGGGCTTTCTTTTTTAAATTTACTAGGCGTTAAATCATTTAAATATTGATTAAGATCCATGTCTAGGGTTTTGACATCTTTAAAACTTTTTTCTTGAAAAAAAGAATCTTCAATTCCTAATGAATAAGGAGTCTCTTTAAGACTTCCATCTGAGTAAGCAGAAAAAGAATATAGACAAGTTAAAACTAATACTTTTTCATTCTCAAAAGAAAATGGAACTTTGTTCATGAAAATATCTTCCGAAAGGAAGGATTCTTCAGAGTCTCCTTCTTCTTTTTTTATAGTATTTTTTTTATGAATGAATTGATAAAAATAATCATTAAATGATCCAGAAGAAACCATAGCTTGACCCTCTTCCGTATCTCCTTTTTCATTAATAAATCTAGAAACAATTAATTGTCTATTATTATTAGATTTTTTAAAAAAATCTATATTTTTTGTCATCATAATAATCCTGTTGTAACAAAAGCTTCTTTCTCTATTTCATAAGAGAATATATCTAAATATAATTGGTTGTATTTATAAAAATTGCCTAAATTTTCAATCATAAGTTCTGGAGGTTCTTCGTCTGTTTCGTTGCCCGTTCCCATGCTCAATACTCTTGCCAATAAGACATAGCTAGGATCTATATTCGATCCTTCTATTTCCGGCATCTTTTTAATTGAAATTTCATTTATTGAAACTGGTAAGCTTTTAAGATTTCCATCTATGACAAGATAAAAACTATCTCCAGCTTTACAGGTAAAAAGTTCTTTTTTTACAATAGGAACAAATTTTTGTTTCAAATTTGGGCAAATGAGAAGTCCCGGCAAAATACTAACGAGAACACTCCCATCTTCAAGAACCTCCTCTATCAATGGTTGTAAAGGGATGCCTCTTTCAGAATAAAAAAGTGTATCAACTCTTCTCATAATAAAAATTCAAATAATTTATCAGAACATTCATCAGCATTTCCTGTTTGATCGCTAACATTTTTTGGAAAAAAAGTTAAAGGACCATAAGTGTATTGAATAAAAGTTTCTTCAGTAAAGATTGCAATTGGTTTGAAAAAATAATCGTCAACTGGAGTTGGTCCACCTACCATTGGTTCGCAAGCAATTTCTATATCAAGAGATTCTGGTTCTGGCCTTGCAATATAAGAGGCAGAGTGTCCATTTTCACATTCTGGCGGATCTTCATCTATTGGAGTTAACCCTTCTATACAATTATCAACAGTTTCTATTTCTATTTCTATTTCTTTTGAAAAAGTTCCTTTAGCTCTAAAGCCAATAAGACAAGGCGGATCTAATAACGCCCCATCTCCTCCTTCAAAAAAGAAATAGTTACCACCAACAAGAACTAGACCGGGAGAAATATAAAATGTTTTTTCTTTTATGTAAGCAGAGACCTTTAAAGGTTTTGAATCATAAAAAAGAGTTGGAACTTTTCTTGATGCCATATTTAACATATACACGTTTTATGCAAAAACCAAGTAAACCTTTTAATTTGCAAGTGTAAACCTTATTAAGCCAAAAAATGCATGAATCAAGAACAAATAAAAGCTATTCAATCCAAAATCGGAACAACTCCAGATGGATTTTGGGGACCAAAAAGTGTTAAAGCCTGTCAATCTTATTTGAGAAAATTAATGCCGCCACAAAATCCTTGGCCCAAAACAGATCAATCGAGTCTTACTAAATTTTATGGCCCATCAGGAAGAGAATCTCAATTAGTAAACTTAGATGTTCTTGATCTAGGTGTTCTATATGACGATAAACCAGTTAAAACAATTCTTTGTCATAAAAAAGTTGCCGAAAGTCTTAAAAGAGTTTTAACTGCGATTTCAAAAGACACAAATAATCATATTCTAAAAGAATACGCAGGATGTTATAACAATAGAAAGATGAGAGGAGGAAGTCTTCCAAGTTTACATGCAAGAGGTGCGGCAATAGACTTTTCCCCTTCTTCCAATGGAAATCATACCTTTTGGCCCACAAAGGCAACAATGCCATTAGAAATCATGGAAGAATTTGCAAAAGAAGGATGGTTAAGTGCTGGAGCCTTTTGGAGTCGCGATGCTATGCATTTTCAAGCAACTAAATGATGATTTTTTTATATTAGTGTAGTATTAGTTGATGAGTCTACATTCTTTGATTCATGAAATTCATATTGCTAGCAGTGGACAACTATCGACACTGAAAGGAAGAGTCATAGACTCTGGTTTGGCTGGACCAGAATTAGAAACTGGCAGTTTTAATCGATACTATAATTTAGCATATAGTCATGTTTGGAGAGAATTTAATAAGAAGTGTTATAATGTAGGTCTTACTGGTTTAATGGTTACTCCTTATGACGGAGGTCTTAGACCAATTCCTCCTGCTCTTAGTGGATTATCTAATGGGCCTACGACGACTGCTGCGCCAACGACGGTTGCGCCGACGACGACAGTCGCGCCGACGACGACAGTTGCGCCAACGACTACGGTTGCGCCAACGACTACGGTTGCGCCAACGACGACAGTTGCGCCAACGACGACAGTTGCGCCAACGACTACGGTTGCGCCGACGACGACCGTTGCGCCAACGACTACGGTTGCGCCGACGACTACGGTTGCGCCAACGACTACGGTTGCGCCAACGACGACAGTTGCGCCAACGACGACAGTTGCGCCAACGACTACGGTTGCGCCAACGACGACAGTCGCGCCAACGACGACAGTCGCGCCAATTTCTCCCCCAGCAAACGCATATCTTCAACCAGATGGAGTTAGTTACTATTTACAACCAGATGGTCAATACTATTATGAATATGCAGCTTACGCTCATATAGGAAAGGATTGTGAACTAAATCCTGTAACAATTTATACTACAAATTCAACATTTAATCAAACAGACTTTGCTTATTATAATACTGGTTTAACAATACCTTTTGATGGACTTATTATATATAATGGAATCTTAACTCTTAGCTATACTAATGGAGTCGCGGCCCCCGGTATTTGCGAAAACTATTAAAAGTTATGAAAGATTTATATAAGTAAAAACCTTTTTTTTGTGTAATTAAATTTGTTATGCCAAACGTAACTGTAAGTAGCGACATTCATAGTTTCATGCAAGCGTCAAATAAAACTGGCGCAAGAAATTCTTTGGATATTGATAAATGTTTTATTGCAACAGGCACTTTTATAAGCACCTCCGTAGCTGGCAATCCCGCTACTCCCGTAAATGTTGACAATCTTGCTTACCCTATTGCATCTGGTGAAAAAGTTTTTATCGAAGTGATAGGATTTCAAAATGGAACAGCGGCTGGAGCAGGTATGAGTATTAACTTTACTGGTCCAGCTAATCCTGCGTTTGTTAGATACAGTTTAGAACATTACAGAAGTGCTACGCAATTCTCACCAACTGCTACAGCTACAGCATTTTCGACAGTTCTTACAGATTCAGCAGGAATGGTGGATAATGCTCCATTTAGATGTCCTTTAATTTTAGTAAACGGAAATAATACTGGAATGGTTCAGTTTCAAGCTACTTCAGAAAACTCAAGCACTACAGTTCATATTTCGGGAGCTATTATGCGCGTGAGTAGAATACCTTAACAATGATTACAATACACGACATTCTTTTTTATGCATGGCCAAATAGAGGCTGGACGGTTTACGGAAATCAGATAACTGCTGGCGATGGTGGTCCCATCCCTACAATGGAGGAAATTGAGGCACAACGTTCATTTGTAGAATCTATAATAAGCGCAAAAATAGCAGATCGCGAGTCTAGAGAATTAGGACGAACATCACTAAGGGTGGCATGGGATGCCCTTCCCGCCTATATTCGCGGCCCATTTCGTGAAAAATTTGAGGTAGCTAATAAATTGTTAGACGAAGGAGACGACGAAGCTGCAATCGCTATGATTGAATATTCTGAAGCTCCAACCTCGTTCACAACTGAACAACTTAATGTTTTTAATTCTACGAAAATAGCTATGAAGTTAGGAATCGAAAATCTTCCAACTTTACAATAAATAAAAAGTATTGATAAATGAAAAAATATTCTGAAGCAGAGAAGAACAAAGCTCTCAACAAGCCCTTTAGAACTCCAAGTGGTCCTAAGAAATTTGCTGTTTATGTTAAAGATCCAAAAAGTGGCAATGTTAAAATCGTAAGATTTGGTGATCCAAATATGGAAATTAAGAGAGACGATCCAGAAAGAAGAAAGTCTTTCCGCGCAAGACATAACTGTGATCAACAAAAAGAGAAAACTACTCCCGGTTATTGGTCTTGCAAAATGTGGTCGCAAAAACCCGTCAGCAAAATGACTGCCAGCAACAACTTTACTTATGAAGTTGATTTAACAGAATGGGATGGAGAAACTTTTTTAAATGAAGAAGATGTGTCACATTTATTCTCTCAAGATCAAATAGAAGAAATACAATAAGCCATGCCCTTGCCTAGTCCAAAAAAGAAAGAAAAGAGAAGCGAATTTGTTAGTAGATGCGTTTCTGAATTAACAACCGAAGAAGAATTCAAAGATTCCAAACAGAGAGTTGCTGTTTGTTATGATATCTTTAAAAAGAAGGAATCTGAAGCCTCTATTGTTATTGGACAAGGGGATGATACTCAACTCTTCTTTGAAGAATCTGAAGCACTTCAATACGGCAAACCCACTAAGGATGATCCTAGAAAAACTCCTGCACCAAAAAAGGACCAAAAGAAAGGATCAGAAAAAAATCCAGAGAAGAGTGCCGAAAAAGCTAATCAAAGCATTCAATTTAGCAAAGAAACAGAAGATCAATTAAAGAACTTAGCTCAAGAACATAATAAAAAAGACAAGGGTTCAAAAGCTTCTTTGTCAATGTTAAAAGCCGTTTATAGAAGAGGTTCTGGTGCATTTTCAACAAGTCACGCCCCAAATATGTCAAGACACGGTTGGGCAATAGCAAGAGTTAACGCTTTCCTTTATCTTCTTAGAAGCGGAAGACCTTCAAATCCGAATTACAAACAAGACAACGATCTTTTGCCAAAGGGTCATCCTAGAGCTTCTTAACGTAATAAACTTTTGATAGCAGCACTTACAGGACTTTTTGAGGCATTATCCTCTTTCTGGTCTCTCAAAAAAGAGAAGTTAGTTTATGATATGCTTGATGAGTCTGAAAACAAGCAATCTAGTCTTATTAAAGAAATTGAATTTAATAGAAGTAAAAAAACAGAAGAGGCTACCCAAAAAGCCGATTTCATATTTTTACAACTTCAAAAAGAAAAGATCAAATATGAAAAAATACTTAGCCGTCTTTAGTCTCTTTCTTTGTTCTTGTTCTTCAAAACCTTCTCCAACTCAAGTCATTGGTAAATTAAATATTTATCAACCATCAATTATCGTATTGGAAGAGGGAAAACAAATTGAAACAAAAGAAGGATTTTATATCCCTCAAACTGAAGAAGTTTGGCATTCAGATAAAAGATTTAGAGAATTAGAGCGTCGAGGTTACTAAATCTTCTTAACATATCCTAAAGATGAAAGATAAGAAGAGATATTAATTATTGAACCTAGCATTTCTGCGGAAATCTCTACAAGATATTTGTCTTCATTCTTATAGCTTTTTATACGAACTTCTTTATTAATAAGAAGATTCTTTAAAGAGTTTTTAGTCTCATCATCAATTTCGAGCGGCTTTACGCCAAATAATTCAACTTCTTGTATAACAAAAACATTAAATCCCAAATCTATCAAAAGACAAAAAGAAGAAGAACCAAAAACATTAAGAATCTTGGCTTTATAAATATTATTACTCTTCATTATATAATGGGCAAAACATTTCCTTGTGAAATAAAAATTGGCCTTAAATCTTCAATAAATTTCTGCGGCTAGTGGTTTCAACAAAATATGTGTAATTAGTTGACGAGTCTTATTAACTAATACTACACCAATAAAATAGTCATGATTTGTAACAAATGTAAAAAAGAAGGATTTGAAGAAGAATTTTGTAAAGATCGAAAACAATGTCTTAGCTGTCGAAGAAAGACAAATCTAGACTATTATGCTCGAAATAAAGAAAGCATGAACGCTAAAAACAAACAATGGCTTAAAGATAATCTAGAAAAGCGTAGGTCTTATAGACGAGCTTATTTAAAACAATATCGAGAACACAAAAGAAACACCGATCCCTGTTTTGTCTTGAATGAAAGAATGGGTGGAGCAATGAGAAAAGTTTTAGGAGGTAAAAAAAACTCTTCATGGATAAAATATGTAGACTGGACAGTTGAAGAACTAAAAGAACATTTGGAATCTAATTTTTTGGAAGGAATGTCTTGGGCAAACTCAGGTGAATGGCATATTGACCATATTATTCCAAAGTCTTGGTTTAAATTTAAAGACGAAAAAGATCCCGAGTTTAGAAAATGCTGGTCTCTAAATAATTTACAACCTTTATGGGCGAAAGATAATTGTAAAAAAGGAAATCGTTCATCAGGATAAAACTTTTGTAAGAATTGTTCCTTTAGATATTTGAATTGGCCGACTGTCGTTCGTAAAAAGTTCTTTTTTTGGATCTATACCTGCTAAATGAAATATAGTTGCAAATAAGTCTTCTGGCGACACAGGATCTCTAGAGACCTCTGAACTAATTTCGTTAGTCTCTCCATAGACTATTCCATTCTGAATTCCTGCTCCTCCGACAAGAGTTGAAAAGAGTCTCGATTCATGATCTCTTCCTCCGTTTCTATTAATTTTAGGCGTTCTTCCAAACTCGCTAGTTACTATAACTAAAGTTTCATTTAACAAGCCTCGTTCTTCAAGATCTTCGAATAAACTAGCCAAAGCCTTGTCTAATTGAGGAAGTTGTCTAGACATAGCTGGACCAATGTTATCATGATGATCAAAAGATCCATAATTAACTTTAACGATTCTAACTCCTGCTTCAATTAATCTACGAGCCATTAATAATCTAGCTCCGATTTGACTAACTCCATAATTGTCTCTAACTTTCTGATTCTCCTTGGTTATATCGAAAGCTTCTTTTGCTTTTTGTGAAGAAATTAAATCAAAAGCTTGTTCATAAAATTTGTCGATTGCTTTGGTATTATCAGAACTTATTTCTGCTTTAAACTTTGCGTCAACAGCTTCTAAAATAAATCTTCTACGATTAAATCTTTGATTTTCTACGGTTAAGTTAAGGTCTTGGACTTTAAAATTAGCGTCAAAAGGATCGGCTCCCAATGAAAAAGGATTAAATTGAGACGATAGAAATCCTGCGTTAGCTGAAGGATTAGGAGTTTTTGGAACCGTTACATAAGCAGGAAGGCTATTTCTAACGCCAAGTTCCTCAGATACAACAGACCCCATAGAAGCGTATTGAATTGCTGGACTTGACTTGTAACCAGTATACATATAGCTTGTTCCTAACTCATGTGCCGCAGAACCATGAGTCATGGATTGAATTACAGAAAACTTGTCTGTCTGTAGAGAGAGAAGGGGAAACTGCTCAGAAAATAAAAGCCCATCCGTCTTTGTTTTTATAGCCCCGAACGGACCCCTGTATTCAACAGGTGCTAATGGTTTTGGATTAAATGTTTCTTGCGCCGAAATCCCTCCTTCCAAAAAAACATAAATAATATTTTTTGCCTTTGCCTTTTTTGCTCCGTATTGCGCCTTAAGCAGAGAGGGAAGAGTTAATGTAGACAAACCAAAAAGAAAATGTCTTTTCTGCATGAATTTAATTACACTCAATAATAAAATCGTGTATCTGTAAGTATGCAGGTTTTAAGAAAAGAAGACTCAGGTAGTGCAGTTAGACTTGTGCAAGAATTTTTGGATGACGAAGGTTTTTACAAAGGTTTAATTGATGGTATTTTCGGTAAAAATACTGAAGAATCTATAATCACTTTTCAAAAGCAATTTAATCTTAAAGCAGATGGAGTTGTTGGTTCAAAAACTTATGAAAAGTTTATTGAATTAGGATTCCAGAAAGAAGGGAATGAATTGAGTCCCTCTTCTTCTTTTTCCGAAACGGATCTTGTTCAAATTATTTACAAGAATTCCGCAAAACTTATCAGTAACGGATTTGATCCAGAAAAACACGTTATTGCAGTAGCAATTCGTGGATTCAATCTTGACGCAGGAGAAAAAGGAAAAAATGATCGTCGTATTTATGACGACAAACATTTTATTGTTACCCCAAAAGGAGTTAAATCCTTTGATGGGAACACTGACCCAAATGGATTTAGAAAAGGATACGGGACCGGATCAAACAAGGGAATGGCTTGTTTGAAGAAGGGCGTTTGGTTCTTTGGAAAGGGAACACATAAGGGAACTCCTGCATTTAGACAGTGTTGTCCATTTACAGTGATTAGGGATGGAAATCCTTCGTATGAAGATACGGGATATCATGCAATTAATTGGCACTCTGGTGGACAAAGTTCAACATCTTCGTTAGGATGTCAAACAAATAAACCAAACGATTACATCGTTCTTCGTGATTATATTTATCAGAAGATGGAAGAATTTAATAATCCAAAGATGAAAAACGATTGGGGACAAGAGGTTCGTGCAATCCCTTATATCTTAATCGAAGAAGTTGATAGAAGAAAAGGAATCTTAACTGTCTAAGTTCATATTCCTGTTCATAATCCAAAGCGATAAAATATTTGCATCGCTTTTTGGAATATCAAAAATGACTTCTTGATTTTGAGATAGGATCTGAATGCTCCCATCTTTTTCAGATCTGAAAATAAAACCACTTGGAGACTTTAACAGATAAGGAACTCCAAATTTTTCATATGCTTTTGGAATAGCTAATGTATCGTATTTATTCATATGTAAATATGTATTATTGTTTTGTCAACTCTTCAAATTTCTTTTCAGCACCTTCGATATCTTTACCAAAGTTCCAAGCAATCCTGCCATACTCTTCTGCACAAGGCAGAGTCTCTTTAGCAGGAATGGTTTTGCCATTAGGCATTAAACAATCGTTTGTTTTTTTGATTTTACAAACATTCATATTAAAGCCTCCCAATGGCCAATCTTGACGAACTAAACACCAATCATCATTGCGATTAATGATCGTCCAATTTGCGCCCCACTTTTTAAATGTCTTTGGTAGTATTTTCATGAAAATAAGTTTTTTACTTGATTTTTAAATTCATTAACTTTTCGTTCTGATTCTAGTTCAATTCTTTCTTTAATAGCTTCAACAAGCCAATCAGGAAGATAAATTGTTTCGTAATTTTCTTTACGAACATCTTTTGTTGTTCTTGCGAACGTCGCGAATCCGCTTTCTGTCAAATAAGGATAGAGAACTTTTTTTGGTAGTTCAATATAGTTTTTTTTCATAAATTATTACTGGTTATTATCACGTCATCTCTGCTTTTCTATCCACTCTAAAACTTCTTTATCTTTACAAGAAATTTTAATCAAATCTCTATTTATCAAAAAAGCTAAAAGCTTCAATACAGAACTTGCGTCCCGACATTCATAAGGAATATCTTCAAATTCCAGAAAATCTTTTCCATAAAGAACCCTTACTCCAACAGAAAGATCATCAAAATATTCAAGTTTAATTTTTTGCATATTAAAACCACTCAGGTTTAGCCCTACCCTTCTCCCATTTTGCAAAGGGTTTATCCAAGCAATAATACGCACGATATTTGTCAGCAACAGACATAATATTAAAATCAGGCAATTTACGACAATTCATATGATCACTAATGGCTACCGCAAATTCTTGAAGAGGACCGTCTGGAACAAGATAATTCAAAGAAGATAAAGTATAAATACCTTTTTCACAGAAATGAGTTTTGCCAAATCTAAAAGTATATTCTTTACAGGTTTCTTTAGCATGTTCGCAAAGCCAATCAAAATTAGCTCGCGTATCGCCAGCCCAGATAGAACAGGGATGCCTATGATAACCTCCCTTAGCGGGTTGTCCAGATTTAGTGAGAGGAAGACTTTCAGTAGGTGCATCGTGACGAATCACGGCACAAGAAAGCATCTGAAAGTCCTCAACAATAAGCTTGGGGACATGTTTATCGCACAGGTTGTGGGCGGATTGAATTGGATTTTCTGATGTAACAAAGATGTTCATGAGCCAATATAAACCAATTTTTGCTGATGTCAACTTTTTTATTTGACAAAAGAAGGAAAGGGGATATTGTATTCAACACCTACTAAAGACTAATGAAGTTAGACGCATTTACTGTGACGCTTAATATTTGGGGAGTTTCCCAAAAAGAAATTGAAGATAAGTTAAAAGACTTCTTCCCCAAAAATACATCGAAAAAGAAAATTGTTAAGTTCCATCCTTCTTGGAAATCCTCTTCTGGAAAGAAGGTTTTAAGAGAGTATCTACTTGAACGAGATGGAAATCTTTGTTGCTGGTGCAAGGCTCCCTTTGATTTTTCGCTTTGTCCATCTGATCCAAGATACTGCACGATTGAACACTTAAAAAGAAGATGTGAGGGCGGGGCAACAAATGACCTTGACAATCTAGCCTTAGCATGTAGTGTCTGCAATAACGAAAGACATAGTAAGAAAAAAAAGAAAGAACTTGATAACGATATCTAAATTCTTATAATAAAGAGAGAAGATTGAGAACAACTTATGAAAACTTCTATTTATACTTCCTTATTTAATTATGATCCTGATAAATTTGATCTTTTTGAGGCGTTTAAAAATTGGTCACAATATGCTGATGAAATTGTAATTGCTACTTTTGAGGATCAGGCTAAAGATATTTCAGCAATTGTAGGGTCTGAAATGTGTGGATTTTGGGATATTCCCGAATTTCAGATAGTTTCTTGCCCCGATACAGCATTAGACGATCCTCTTTTTGATGGCAAACTTAAAAACGCCGCTCTTCAAGCCTGTTCAAATGAATTCGTTATTCAACAAGACATGGACGAAAGAATTGGTGGAGACACAGAACAGTGGGACACTTTAAAATACGTTTTAAAAAATAGAAAAGCCCCGCTTGCTGTAATGGTTCCAGTTATTGATCTTTACAAAGACTATAATCATTATAAAAGTATAAATGGAAAATGGTATTTACATCTTAAAGAAGGAAGTAACCGTGGACCTGTTAATTTTGCAAAAAGAGAAGATGGTTCTCTGGATATTAACAAAAGCGATTCTTGTGAACTGATTGATGAAATTGGAAATCTTATTCCTTATTTTGTTGATCCAAGATTTTCTCAACCATTTACAAATAAAGAAGCAGAATATTTGAATACTTCAATGCCTCATATTATCCATCTTGGATATTTAGACTTGACAAAGAGAGCAGAGCATAATAAGTTCAGAAAGAAGTGTTGGGAAGCTATGGAAGGCAAGACTGTTGAAGTAGCAACGACCATTGAAGCTTTAGAAAAAGAAAATACTTATTTTGCTCATAAACTAAAAAGTCCTTGGTGGAAATGAAAAGTATTATTTTAAATGATATTGAACAAAAAATCGTTCAATATATTGCTAGATCACGATTTGAAATAAATCGCCAAAACGGTGTAAAGAATGCTAGAAAAGGAAAACAGAGTGATCACTTGACTGACCTTGATGGATTTGGTGGGGAATTTGCTTTTTGTAAATTGTTTAATCTTTATCCCGATTTAGAAGTAAAAGTAACATCACAAGAAACCGATTCTGGAGATTGCATTTTAAATGGCAAAAGGATCGACATCAAAACCACCAAATATAAAACTGGAAAATTAATTTGTGCTTTATGGAAGAATGATGAGGTTGATTATTATGCTCTTATGGTTGGAGAGTTTCCTCGTTATGAATTCAAAGGCTTTGCTAAAGCAAGTGATGTAAAAAAAGAAGAGAATATTATTAACCTTGGTCGAGGTAAACTTTACGCGATGGAGCAAAAGTTTTTGGTTGAAAATTTCTCTTGACATTATCAAACAATGCACTAAACTGGTTGCATGAAAAAAGTCAAAACACCTTTTACTTTTAAAAATACAAATAAAGAGTGCATGGCTTTTTTGGACTACGCTCTAGATTTTGCAGAAAAGTATAATAAAAAGATTGAATTTAGAAATGTCAAGTATCTTCTTATAAATAGAAAGGAAGCTTGCACGGGATATGCAGATGAAGAAGGTTTGGTTGTAGCCTATCAATCTGATGAAAATTCAATCTGGAAAGCTTTTGAAACTTTTATTCATGAATTTTGCCATTTAGAACAGGAGGCTGAAGATTCAGATGAATGGAAAAACTGGCGATGGTTTGATTTCTCTAACAAATTTGACCCATTTGCCTATGAAAATGTAATGTCGGTAATAGCCTTAGAAAGAGACTGCGAAAAAAGAGCGATCAAATATATTAACAAATATCAAATGTTTGATTCTGCGCCTTATGCGAAGGAGGCAAATGCTTATCTATATTTTCAACAGTTTTGTTTTTTAAAGGGAAAATGGTTTTCTCTCAAACAAAATCAAAAACTTTACGAAGAGTTCGTTGACATAATGCCAGAAAAACTTATTCCATTAAAAAACTTCTGGAATATTGATATGCAAGTAATGCAAAAATTTGAAATCATTTTCGATAAATAAGATGCAAAAAGAAGATGCTTGGATTAGAACGTATACAGGAGGAAAGTTATATTACTTCCATCCAGAGAAGTCTAAAATAGAAATAGAAGATATTGCCCATGCTCTTTCTTTAATTTGTAGATTCAACGGAGCAACTAAAGAATTTTATAGCGTTGCTCAACATTCTGTCTTCGTCGCAGATAAAGTAAAGGAAAACGGAGGAACACAAGAAGAAATTTATTCAGCACTAATGCATGATGCAGCAGAGGCTTTTATTTCAGATGTTCCTTCTCCATTCAAAAAGTTCTTTCCCGGCTTTAAGAAAGCCGAAACAAGAATGGAAAAGTTTTTGGCAAATAAATTCCAATTCAAATTTCCATATGGACAAATCGTAAAAGAGTATGATTTGATAGCTTTATCAACAGAGATGCGAGATTTAATGAGCGTCTGCGATAATAAGCTTTTAAAAATAAAACCACTAAATGAAAGAATAAAACCCAAATCAGCAAAACAAGCAAAACAACTATTTCTTAATAGATATGCAAACTACAGATATAATTGATAGGATCAAAGAACTGCCTTCAGTCTTTCATACCTCTGAAGCAACAACCGATTACGGATATACCGTGATGGTCGCTTACTTAAATGAAAAAAACCTCATTGAAAACGAAGAGTCTTTATATGAAGTTCCAAGAATGTTGAAGGAGTTCAATATTGTTGCGACTCTTCACACTGATGAATTTTCAACCAGTTGGGAATGGGTTCTTTAATTATGAGTGCAGGTAAGGGAGACAAAAGAAGACCTCAACAAATTTCTGAACAAGAAATGGCAAAAAGGTGGAGCCGAATCTTTGATAAGAAAAAGGTAAAGAAAAATGATAAATAAAATCTTTTGGGATAATGATGAGTGTCTCGTTAGTGCCTATCAAGTTTTTTCTGAAAATGAAAGATTTGATTTTGACGTAGGAATAAAAGTAGAAAACGAAGTTTATAATCTCAAAATCAATCCTTACGCATGGAAGATTTTGGAATTTTCTCGCAAGTTAGTTGGTGCAGAAAATGTTTGGATGATAACAACTGGAACAAGGGATTATGCAGAAAACGTTGTAAACGTTTGTGATTTTGGATTTCCTTCAAATCAAATCTTGGCAAGAGAAGATATTTATGCTATGATTGATCATATTCGATTTGATCCCGAATTCATCAATCCATACAAAAACAAAAACAATGTTTTAATTGACAATCTTACTCATAGACATAATGAAGAAAAGATGTCAATCTTAGGAATTGATGTTGGCAATTATTGTAAGGTTCCAGATTATTACGGAGTGGCAAACGAAAAATTTGAAGAAATAATTACTGATTTTTTAAATGAAAAAACAAGAGCTAATTAAAAAACTAGATAAGATCGTTAATCTTTATCAAAAGCTGATTTCAGCAGTAGATAAAGCCAACGAAGCAGGATGCCTTGAAATTGATGGGCCGCTATTCAATGCAATATTTCTTGCATTTGAAGGTATGCTCTCCTCTCTAGAGGATTGTTTTGAAGCTTCTGGTTGGATCGGTTGGTATATCTATGAAAATAAATGCGGAGACAATCAGCTAAAAGCAAAAACCGCAAATATGAAAAAGTTAAAAAAGATTTGCAACACTAAAGACTTGGCAGAGATAATCTTAAATTCAAAAGATGATACAAGGAATTCATGATCAATTTGATCAAGCAGAGGCAAAAATCTTTAATCGATTTCCTAAGCTTTTTCGACAGGCTACTCTTCCTCCAGAGGGAAGTTGCATGTATTGGGGCATTGAAACTCCTTATCACTGGTTTCCTGTAATAGAAAAATTAGCAGAGGATATTAATGAAATTGCCGAAGATTGTGTGGAGTTTTCACAAATAAAGGAAAAGTGGTCTGAATTAAGAGTTTATGTTGATTACCTTGAAGGAGCAACAGTAAAAATAATCGAAAAGGTTAATTCATTAATTGATGAAGCCGAATCTAAAATTCATGAACAAGAAAAGGAAATAAGATCTAACATCAATATAGAAAATGGCAAAGAGACTAATTAAAAAAGAAACTGGTCCAATTAGACACGATCACATTTATCAAATTGAATTTGATCAAGTTGGTTCTTTTATTCAAGATTGTTTAAGTTTTAAACACAAAGCTTTAATTGAAACTTTAGACTGTAAAAAATCTTATACAAGAGAAGTCTGCAATGATATAAGTATTGAAGAAGCTTTAAATAAGATTTACAAATCTAATTATAAATTCTTTTCTTTTGTTTTAAGAAAGTCAGATGCTTTTTTTAATCCTTTTGGAAAAAAGAACTATTGGGAATTCTGCGCTAATGGAATTGAAAATTTAATAGATTATTTTGTTTGGATTGAAGTAAAGAAAGATGATGGTTATGAATTAGTAGAAAAATATAATCTTACAAAAAACAATGACAGATAAAAAAGAGCAACCAGAAGTAACCTCTCTTGAAGGTTCCATCTCAAGAGAAACAGAAAAAGCTATCCTTTTTAAATATAATGATAGCGAAAATTGGCTACCTAAAAGCCAAATAAACATTAAAAAGAAAAAGGATTCTTGTGTTATTGAAATTCCTAATTGGCTTTGGCTGAAAATGAATCAAATTCAAGAAGAAAGCGTTTGACAATGGTAGAATTTGTGGTATGTTGTCCACATGAGGAAGGGTGGCTGAGTCTGGTTTAAGGCTTTCGACTTGAAATCGAACGTAGGGAAACCTACCGTGGGTTCGAATCCCACCCCTTCCATTGATTTTCTATAGGTATTGTGTCGGCATAAGTGCTGGTTAGTTTCATCACCTTTGGGGTAAGCACATAAAAGCCCCAACTTTTTTCTTTCAAAAAGCTCTTGACTTTTTCACGAAACGTCTTATATTGTCTCCATGAAGTTACAAAACAACTCAATAGGCACTCTCTCGCAGGGTTTTGAATCTAAAGATGTTTCCGTTGTCAGCGTTAATGCTGACGCTTTGGAAATCGTCTCTCAAATGTTTCAAAACGACATTTATTCTAACAAGTTAGAAGCAGCAATTCGCGAAACAACTGCCAATGCAATTGATGAGCATATCAAATATAATATTGATCGAGATGTTGAGATCAATCTTGAAACCGTAAAAAATGAAACTTGGTTATCTGTTCGCGATTTTGCCAAGGGTCTAGATGAAAAAGATTTGAGGGAAGTATTTGGTGGTCTTTTTTGTTCTACTAAAAATCTTACGAACTCTGCTACTGGAGGTTTTGGAATTGGTGCAAAGAGTCCGATTTGTTATGCAGAAAGCTTCATTGTCACTTCCTTCTTTAATAAGAAGAAAACGTCATTTGTTTTCTATCGTGATCGAGGAGTAACAGGTTCGTCAATTACTAAGATCGCGAAATTTAATGAAGAAGAAACAAATGAACCTTCTGGTATTGAAGTTCGAATCCCCATTCAAAGTGCAGATGTTGAAAAAGCCAATACCATTACTAAAAACTTTGTTCAAGACCTTTCTGAAGAAAGTAAAGTTGTATATGTTAATCATTTTAGTTCAAATTTTAGTTCAACCATTCGCCCATTAAAAGAAAAGGTTTGGAATATTGGCAACTTTAAAGTTTGCCAAAAAGATGTTCAAAAAGATTATTCTATATCTATTCGAATGGGTTCTATTGTCTATCGACTGCCTGACTTTTTCGATCTAAACAATAATTTATTTAATAACTCAAGAACTTTAATCGATGTTCCAATTGGAACGTTTTCAATGCCTCCTTCGCGAGAAACATTGTCCGATGTTCCAGAAAATATTAAGAAATGGAATCAAATTTCTTCTCAGCTTCAAGACTTTTACGATAAAACAAAAGCCTTGATTAAATTAAATTACGAAGATTTGACTTCTAAGTATCTTGAGGCTGAATGTTTTAACTTTAGAATTACAGAGGATTTTAAAATTCCACGTTGTTTCTCTCAAGCATCTTTAATTGGAAAAACTAAAAAGGTCGTTGCCCTCTTTGAAACACGTAGGCTACCTCATTGGAGCCGTAGAAAGATTGATTATTTTATAGCAAATAATTCAGATTGTGCTTTTATTTACGCTTATGTAAATCCAAAGGATTTTAAAGAACATATTGATAAAATCAAATCTATCGATGATTCTATTGAATGCATTACAGAAAAAAATAGTCAGTTTCGCATTCCGAAAGAAAAGAGTTCTCTTAAACAAGAATTTTCTTTTATCAAAAAAGAATACGAATATAGTAGAACTCGCGCAGAAAAGTATTCTATTGAAGAATACATAAAACAAAACCCAATTCCAGAAAACTTTGATCTTCAAAAGGTTTCTAATATTAAAGAACTTAAAAGAGTTTGTATTACCATCTCTTTAGATCGTAGCATTACTCAAACGGATCTTAATCATTGTTGTAAGACGGCTTTTAATATTCTTATTAAACAAGGCTACTATAGCTGGAACGACGAAAGGGTTAAAAATATTTATAACAAACTTTTGCGTCTGGAATCAGATTTGAAAAATAAGAAAACAGAAGTAAGTTTTATTTGCTCTAATGCTGTAATTTCAAATAGGTCGAAAAGGATTTTGAATAGACTTATTAATGATTCTTTGAATGTTGAAAATATTAATATGGCAAACTTTTATGTGAATAAATTACAAAACGGTTTGCAAAAAATCTCAGAAAAAAGCGTCCTACACAAAAAACTTGTTGACAGAAGCTCTCACCTATGTTATAATGGCTTCGACAGAAAAGAAATCAAATATCTAATCAAAAACATCGCATGATCGCACATATTATCAATAACAACGGAATGACTCTTTTTCTTGGAGATAGGGTTGTAAATGTAAAGAAATCGTCTAATAAGTTCTCTGAAATTTTGGAACTATTTGATCACGGTTGGACAGGAGAAACTCTCAAGGAATCTATTGAAGAAATTCTTGACTCTTCTCCAGTAATTGAAGAAGGCTTTTCGGAAGACCTTTCCGAATTTGAGGGAATTAAAATGCATCCAGTTTTCGTTGAAAAACTTCGTAGACTGTATGACGATGGATATCCTACTCATTGCATTAAGGAATTCTTCCAACGGTATTCGGAAAACCCATCGTTCGAACTTGTTCAACTGGAAAATATTTCAAGTAATCAATTTGGATTGTTTGATTTCCTTTCGGTGAGGGAACTTCCGATTACTGAAGATGGTTGCTTCCTTGCTTATAAAGGTGTTCAAGGAAATTATTGGTCGATCAATGGAAATACCAAAACCCGAATTCTAAGAGGACAAACCGATTCTGGAGGTCATGTTTATAACGGTCCCGGTCATGTTGTCGAATGTCATCGAGGAGATGTTGATTCAAGCCGACACGCTTGTTCTACTCATGGTCTTCATGTTGGATCTTTGGAATATGCCAAAAATTGGGCAGGAGAAAATGGAAAAGTTATGATTGTAAAGATCGATCCAAAAGACGTTGTTTCTGTTCCAGAACGTGAGGCTTGCAAGTGTCGAGTTTCTAGATACGAGGTGATTCAAGAAATCAAACAAGAAATTGAATCTCCTGTAGTCTCTGTTGAAAACGGAGAAGTAAAAGAAAACGAAAGGGAGTGGGATAAGTTTGTTAACAAAATCGCCAACTACTTGGATAAGAAGTGGAACCAAGCAGGAGAACTTGGAGTGATTGACGAAGCCTCTGTCTCTATCAAGCAGATTCAGAATTCCTTCTCTCCAGATTATCCGTCGAGAACTAAGGTTCTTGCCGCTCTCCAAGAACTTGGAGAAACGGTTGAAAACGAAAGGGTTTTTCTGTCATAATTGGTAATAGTTAGGTTAGACGATCTGAGGGGGTTTGGGTTTTGGTTCCCAAGCCCCCTTTTTCTTAAAAAGATCTTGACATTGGTAATAAGTATGTTATAATTTAGAAGATGAAGACCTACAACATTGAACTAACAGAAAAACAAGCCGCTATTTTAAGTCAGGCTTGCGAATTGCTTGCTCGTCTAACAAGGACTCAGATAAAAGAGATTTTTAATCATCTTCCCATTGACTACAATAACATCGATTACGAAGGTTATCACGACGATCAATTGGCAATTGAAACAATTCTTAACAAACATCTAAAGAAACCTCCATTCAACTCCTATCCAGACTCAAAAGGCAACATTGCATGGGACTTGTATCAAGTCCTCCGAAAGGAACTCTCATGGGAACACGCCATTAAACAGGGTTATGTCTCTTCCAAGAATGATGAGAGAAACTGGAAAGAAATGTCGGGAGTTAATTATGGCGAACCTATGAAAACATCAGAACAACCTCTTGCAAAAATTACTGTTACTAATGAAAATTAAAGCAGAAATTGAATTACAAATTCCAGAAGAAGAAAAAAAGAGAATTGCTATTTCTTATCTTGAAGATCTTATTCCTAATTCAGATTATGAAATTAAAGAAGAAGGTGGTAAGAAATATTGGTTTGCAAAAATCTTCGATGGATACGGGAAATCTGTTATTAGTTATGTGAAACATGGTTCAGTAACAGAAATCGATCAAAGCGTCATTAAACTCTTAAGCCTACTTAAAAAATGAATCCAATTAAAGAAAAGATTAAACAAAAGATTGAACACATTAATAGCTTACAAGCTGTTGAATTAGAAATTTATCAATCAATTCTAAATGACTTCAAGGAACAGATTGAAACAGACATTCAAGAAGGAGAGGGGTTAGAACCTTATCTTTATGATACGGTATTTAACGGTTCTGATTTCGATGATTTTTGGCATAAATTTATTAATAAAAGCGTGTAATAACTTTTGTTGATTAATTTATGAATACCTTAAAGCAACAAATTGACACAGCAGAATTGGGCGAAATAAATCTAGCATGGTGCGTTCTCAAAAGACAAGATGGTCTTGGAATTAAGAAGAAACTTGAAATGCTAGAATATCTTTTCGACCTACCAGAAGGAGTCCTTGTTGAAGAATCTGTTAAAGATGAAAACGGAAGAATCCTCGATAAAGCGAATAGAGAGATAATTCACGATTACTTAATTTCTTGGAAGGAATAATATGCAATTAGTTCTTGATAAAACAATTAGATATAAAACATATATTTGCGATTTCGAAAATGGTTGGGTGTATGTTGAGCGTCACGTTAATAATTCCGTAAAGGAAAGTTTCTTTGCCGAAAAATCTAAAGTGTTTCCAGATGGAACTCTTAAGGCTTCTGGTAGGAAGTTCTTCTTCAGCTTGCCGGGACAACCTATCGCAAAGCCAAAAACAATGAAGATCGTATGTGAAAAGTTTAAAGATTTCGATTTTCTTTATTGTATTGATGAAATGTCGGGAGAGTATATGGATGTAAATGGAAAAGTTGTTGAGTGAATGAAAATATTCTATAATCAAATTAGGTTTTTTATTGCATCAATTCTTCTTACTACTTGGAGTTTTTGGGTTCCAGTAGTGATGGATTATTATGATCTAATTCCAATCAATATGAAATGGCAAGAATGGTTTATGTCTGTTGCTTGTTTTTATTGGTTGATTTGTTGGGTTGTAGATTCTTTTATTAATGTTTTCTTTTACCTAAATTCACTTAAAGAAAAATGATTATAAACATTCCACCAATTGAATGCTATATTCGTAAAGAATACCTTTACAATTTAGAAGCCCATCATGGCGAGCTTGTCGAAGGAACGGCATTTGCGATAAAGAGTCTACAAGGAACGGCATTGCTGTTCTTGGTCATGACAGACATTGGTGCTGTATATGATAAAATTCCGATCAGTGCTTTGGTTCCTTTCGAAAAGCCAGATGCTCCTCATTTAGATTTTCATGTTCTTCAATTGTGGGATTGTTTTAGTTATTCTCCTCATGTTGCTCAGTTCATGTTTTTAAAAGGCAAGCGTTGCTTAGTTCTTTTAAAAGATGGAACAAAGAGAGAGGGGATTTATCGTTTTACAATTGATTGGGACGCCGATATGTCTGGTTCTATCTCTACTTCTTTTTCAGAAGAACCTTCTCAGCATAAATGCGCCCATGTTATTGAATTAGCTGATGGATATTTTTGTGCCTATCCAAATAATAGAATCCTTTGGGCGGAACCAAGCATGGTTTCTGAACCATTTAAGAATATTCCAGATTATAAACTTAATATGAAAAAATATCATTGCGAGTCTCATGACAAGTGGGCAACGTCTGATGATGACAACTTTTTCTATCAAATAAAAACAGAAAACAAAAACCCCACTAAAACATCATGAAAATCTCTCGCAGAAATCTTCTTTCTTTATTCTTTGGTTTTATTTTTCTCACTTCTTTATCCTTTGGTCAAAACCAAAAACCAGAAGAAGCGGCAAAAGAAATTATTGCTGGAGTCGAAAAGACCGTTGCAGAAATAAAAGAAGGTAGGTTGGTTCTTATTTGCTTAATTGATGGTTCTATTGAAATTGTTTCAATGGTTACATTTGCCGAAGAATGGAGTGATGAATATAGAAAACTTCTTGAAAATAAAGTTGTATTGATAATCAAAAGAGGAGGAACGGTGTTTCAACTCTTGCAGTTAAAAGAAGAAAAGAAAGACTTTATCTAACTCCTTTCTTAAATTCTCAAAAAGCTCTTGACACAAGTCTATTTTGTGTTATATTGGGGTATGAAAAATACCATGAGCTACAAGATCGCGACCGAAGAATTTGTTTACGAATATAAGACTTCTGATGTTGGATCTTTTGTAAGAAGTTTGCAGAAAATTCTCAAGGAAATTGGAGAACTTGAAGAAGATGATGTCTTAGAAATCTCTTCTGAACTCTCTCCAGAAGAGGCAAAGATTCTCCAATTGGCCGGATATTAATATGACAGAAAAAAGAACAATTGAAATCGAAGCGTATCGCGATAGCGAGGGCAACCCTTGTTGTGCTAAAGATTTTACCCTTGGGCAAGTTTGTCCATTTTATATGACGTATACAATGGGTTCTGGAGAAACTTGTTATTTTCTAGATTATGGCGTAGGCAAACCGTTACCCCTGTTTCGGAGAAAAGATGGAGAAGGGACTCTTATCCCTCATTCTAATTGTCCAATTTGGAATAAAGAACTTTCAAAATAATCATGAACGACACAAGACAAGAGTTCCCAAAAGCAGGAGACAAACTAACCTTTAAAGGTGTTCCAGAATTTTATTATCCCATGTTCTTAAACATGAAAAAGGATGCTGAAGTTTTGGAAATCGGCAAAGAATATGTGGCAAAACAAGTTTCTGTTAACTCTAGTTGGGTGAGTATTTATTTAGAAGAATTTCCAAAGTTAATGTTTAATCTTACCTTCTTTAATTACTAAAATTACTTTTATATTATGGACCCAAATGTTTCTCTGTATGGTCTTTTAAAAGAAGCCATTTATGAAAAAGACTATTCCGATGCTGTTCATTTTTCTTATTTGCTTAAAGCGAATAACTTTTTCGATCAAAAATCTAGGCAGGGTTGGAGAAAGTTTAAATGCCACATTTATAATGATGAAGAATCTCAACAAGGTTGTGGTGCTGAGTTTTTAAATGCCAGCAGAGATTGCTTCTCTCCTTCTTTAGATACTTG